>PDWI01010657.1_pt1 | contig 10555 bp, 7 predicted proteins | sample 1430891 | NCBI WGS metagenome assembly PDWI01 (sample SAMN01162508, study PRJNA174530) | Oral metagenome, whole genome shotgun sequencing project. | biome: Marine environment; feature: Marine mammal; material: Swab sample of the gingival sulcus; isolation source: swab sample of gingival sulcus... | reverse complement strand
GACCATGGCAAGCCCTGTGGTAACAAGGGTTTCGCAGGCAACCCTGCATCCTTTGTCCTTGTCCATAATGGCATCCAGAATACTGTCTGAAATGGCATCAGCCACCTTGTCAGGATGACCTTCTGTTACAGATTCCGAGGTAAATAAAGAGACTTTTTTGTTTGTTGTCATAATATACCATCCTTATTTTTTTATATGAAAGTTTATATAACTTACTTAAATACTTTCATTCTTGGTTGTGGGCCAAGTCTGGTCGTTGACAGACCAGATCGGCCCGTGGCCTTTATACTGATTTCTTTCAGAAACGTTACTTGCCCTTACGCACCTTTGCCCAGGTATCCCGCAGGGTAACGGTTCTGTGGAATACAGGGATTTCTTCTCTCAAATGTTTTGCATCCAGACAAAAATATCCCAGCCGCTCGAACTGGAATACTTCAGCGGCAGCAGCATTGGCAAGACCTGCTTCCAGCTTGCAATGGTCTTTTATTTCCAGAGAATCAGGATTTACATTGTCAATGAAATTCCCTTCTCCCTGCTCCGGGTTTTCGTTTTTGAACAGCCTGTCATACAAAAGAACTTTTGCATCAAGGCAGTTCCGGGCATCCACCCAATGGATGGTTCCCTTGACCTTTCTGCCGTCCGGGGCATTGCCACCACGGGTTTCAGGATCATAGGTGCAGACAAGCTCGGTTACATTGCCGTTTTCATCCTTGATTACCTCCCTGCAGGTAACAAGATAGGCGTAGCGAAGCCGCACTTCCCGGCCCACAGATAAACGAAAGAACTTTTTGGGAGCATCTTCCATAAAATCATCCTGTTCCACATACAAATGCCTGGAAAAGGTAATCTTGCGCTCTCCTTTTTCAGGATTCTGGGGATGATTTTTGGCAACAAGCTCTTCGGTTTGTCCTTCAGGATAATTTTCAATGGTTACCTTGACAGGATTGATAACCCCCATGACCCGCAGGGCTTTTTCGTTGAGATCATCCCTCAGACAGGATTCCAGCAACCCCATATCAATACGGCTTTCCTTTTTGGATATGCCCACAAGATCACAAAAATTTCTGATGGCTTCCGGCGTATATCCCCGGCGGCGCATTCCTTCCAGGGTTGGCAGCCTTGGATCATCCCAGCCGTCCACAATGCCAAGCTCCACCAGACGCTGGAGTTTTCGCTTGCTCAACACCGTATAGGTAATATTCAATCTGGCAAACTCAATCTGCTGGGGATGACAAGGGGTGGAAAGCTCATCAATGATCCAGTCGTACAAGGGACGGTGGTCTTCAAATTCCAACGAACAAAGGGAATGGGTAATGCCTTCCAGAGCATCGGAAAGACAATGGGTAAAATCGTACATGGGATAAATACACCATTGGTCGCCTGTTCTGGGATGGGGGGCTTTTTTGATACGATAGATCACAGGGTCTCTCAGATTGATATTGGGGGAAGACATGTCAATTTTTGCCCGCAGGGTGTGGGTTCCTTCTTCAAATTCCCCGTTTTTCATCCGGTCAAACAGATCCAGATTTTCCTCTACAGACCGATCCCGATAAGGACTGTTTTTCCCCGGTTCCGTAAGGGTTCCCCGGTACTCCCGAATCTGGTCGGCGGGCAGACTGCATACATAGGCCTTGCCCTTTTTGATCAGTTCCAGGGCAAACTCGTGGAGGCGGTGAAAATAGTCTGAAGCAAACAAGGGTTCTCCGTATTCAAATCCCAGCCATGTAACCGTTGATTTTATGGAGTCGATATAGACCTGCTTTTCCTTTGCCGGGTTGGAATCGTCAAACCGCAGGTTGCAATGCCCGCGGAAACGCTTTGCCATGCCAAAATTCAGGCAGATGGATTTGGCGTGTCCAATGTGTAAAAATCCATTGGGTTCCGGTGGAAACCGTGTCAGCACCTTTCCATCATTTTTGTTTTCAGCAAGGTCTTCCTTGATAATAATAGAGATAAAATGTTCACGAATATCGGACTGTTCTGACATAATTCTGATTCTTCCATCATAAAAAAAGGGGTTGAAAACGATAGAAGAAAAAAATATCAGACGAATCATAATAAATCAATTGAAAAAGATGTTCAAAGCATCTCTTTTCCAATCAAAAAGTGCTTTACAAAAATGTACTTTTCATTCTCCTATAATTTGTGTAAAATATTATTGATTTAATTCCATATTGGAATGATCTCTATGGTTTTATCTTTTCTCATAAGACAGGAGGGCGAAATTATGAAGATTCGTACAAAACTATTGCTCATCGGTATCCTGATCAGTCTTTTTCTTGTCTGCATTGTCATGGCGACAGTATTTATCCAAAACAAAAAAGTTCTCCTCATCGGCGAACAGGAGAGCCTGAAACTTGCATACGCGGATTTGAACCACATTGTTGAAAGTTTATACACCCTTGCAGATTCCCATCAGGAAGTCATTCAGAAAGAAATTATTGCTGCCCTCAATGTGGCCGAAAACCTGATCCAGACCCAAGGCGGCATCTCCCTTTCCCAGGAAGAGGAAAACTGGACAGCCGTAAACCAGTTTACCAAAGAGAGCCAGAAAATCCACCTGCCAAAAATGAACCTTGGATATCAATGGCTGGGCAAGATCTCCTCTCCCCAAAAGAAAGTTCCCCTGGTTGATGAAGTCGAAAATCTTGTGGATTCAACCTGTACCATTTTCCAGCGCATGAATAATGACGGGGATATGCTCCGTGTGGCAACCAATATCATCAAAAAAAATGGAAACAGGGCCGTTGGCACCTTTATTCCTGCCATCAATCCAGATGGGAAGCCAAACCCTGTCATTTCAACGGTACTACAGGGAAAAACCTTCAAGGGAAGAGCCTTTGTGGTCAATGCGTGGTATATTACTGCTTACAAGCCCATTTTCGATGAAAAAAAACATATTATTGGGGTCTTATATACAGGGATTGCCCAGGAGAATGTCAAAAATCTGAGAAAGGCCATCATGGATATGAAAATAGGAGACTCCGGTTATGTTACGGTTCTGGACAGCGCCGGGAATGTGGTCATTTCCAAAGAAGGCAAACACGATGGCAAATCTTTCATGGATCAAAGGGACAATAGCGGGAATCCTTATATAAAGAAAATCATTGCTGCTGCAAAAAAACTTTCTCCCGGACAAATCGGCGATACCTCTTTTTCCATAAAAGGTACAGACAATGAACCCATCATCATGGATGGAAAATTTATATATTTCAAACCCTGGGACTGGATTATCATTGCCCAGGGTGCCAAATGCGAATTTACAAAAGTCTCGGACATGATTGAGGACATGGGAAATAAAAGCAATTACATCATAGGCGGCATCGGTATTGCCATGCTTCTGGTTACAGCAATTATCTGGTACTTTGTGGCCGCAAACATTGTAAAACCCATCAATATGGCGGCTGAAAGTTTACAGGATATTGCCCAGGGAGACGGCGATCTGACCACACGACTCAAAATCAACACCCACGATGAAATAGGAATACTGGCAACCAATTTCAATGCCTTTATCCAAAAACTTCATGGAATGATTGCCAATATTTCCAAGGGAGTGGAAACCCTTGCCTCTTCAGCAAGTCAGCTGACTTCCACGGCCTCAAGTCTTTCTGATAGTGCGGACCAGACCTCTGAAAAAGCCGGCTCTGTGGCAGCGGCTTCTGAGGAAATGTCCTCCAACATGAATGGGATTGCATCGGCCATGGAAGAATCCAATGCCAATATGACCACCGTTGCCGGTGCTGCCGGAAAAATGCACACAACCATCAATGAAATTGCCCAAAATGCGGAAGAGGCCAGAAATATAACCGGGGAAGCTGTGGGGAAAAGCGGCCTGTCCGCAAAACACATGGGGCAATTATCCGAGTCTGCAAATGACATTGGCAAGGTTGTGGAAACCATTACAGAGATTTCCGAACAGGTAAATCTGCTTTCCCTGAATGCCACCATTGAGGCGGCAAGGGCCGGAGAGGCCGGAAAAGGATTTGCCGTGGTCGCCAATGAAATTAAGGAACTTGCCAGACAGACCGCAGAGGCATCTTTGGACATCAAGAAAAAAATTGACAGTATTCAGGAAAGTTCGGAAAACTCCCTGCAAAGTATGGAGGAAATTTCCTCTGTGATTACAAAGGTCAATGAAATTGTATCCACCATTGCAGCGGCTGTGGAAGAACAGTCTTCTGCCACCAGCGACATTGCCTCCAATATCGACCAGGCAAGCTCTGGAGTGGAAGAAGTCAATTCCAACGTCAATGAAAGCTCCGCTGTTACAGCAGAAATTACCAGGGATATTGCCCTGGTCAACGAGTCTTCCTCTGACATTTCAAAACAAAGCCACCAGATCAACATGAGTGCAAAAGAATTATCCGAATTTGCCAGGGAACTTGACAATATGGTCAGACAATTTAAGGTGTAAGGTAAGGTGGATCAGGAAATTCGTGGCAAAGCGTGTTGAAATCAAGTGTTGATTTTAACTATTATATTATGTAGAATCAATGCATTATGGAATTTAAAGAATGAAAGTATTTAAGTAAGTTATAGATACTTTCATATAACGGCCACGGGCCGACTGGGGATGCCATCCTCCAGACTCAGCCCACAACAAAGAATGAAAGTAATTTAGTGGCTTATAGCAACTTTCATATAAAAACCTAACGGATTCTCATAAATATGTCTGATTTAGTTAGTGTGGGTCTAGCCTTCTTTGCAATAGCCGTATCTCCGGGACCGGCAAACATATCAAATGCAGCAATTGCCATGAGTCAGGGGAGAAAGACAAGCTTAATCTATGGGGCCGGATTATCCATTGGATTGGTATTCTGGGGGATCATAGCGGCAAGCGGTCTTGGTTTCGTTCTTCAAGATTTTATCCATTTATTAATGATTCTTAAAATTTTCGGTGGGCTATATCTTTTATGGCTGGCATTTTTATCCATAAAAGAAGCGTCCCAGTCACAGCCTCAATGCTTTCAGACGCAAACCCAAACCAAATCCTATTCAAAATACTTCATACAGGGGATGATACTCAATATTTCCAATCCTAAAACCCTGATCGCCTGGCTGGCAGCCCTTTCAGCAGGAATTGAAACAACCAGCAGCACAACTTCTCTCATATCAGGTGTAATGCTTTGTATTATTATTGGATTTGCCACCAATGCCACCTATTCATTATCTTTTTCGTTCAACTTTGTCATGGTTTGGTACCAGAAAGTACACAAATGGATCAACGCTGCTGTTTCAGGACTATTTGCAATTGCCGGGGTTGCACTCATTCGTTCCGCATTTGACAGATAACAGCACCGTTCCAGCTCCAGTTTCCCAGAACCTGAATCTACTGCCTGATTTTATAACTGGCTGATTATCATCTTATTACGCAAATTTCCTGATTACCAGCAGGATACCAACTGAGCCTTGATTTCTTATATCAATACTGGTATGTAAACAACAACATACTTTTTTATTTACCATTTGGTGAATTATGAAAAATTCCGTCTTTTTTTTATATGAAAGTTTCTATAATATATTAAATTACTTTCATTCTTTGTTGTGGGCCCGTCTGGAGGATAACATACCCAGTCGGACCGTGGCCGTTTATAGGAAAGTTTCTATAACCCACTTGAATACTTTCATTCTTTGTTGTAGGCCAAGTCTGGTCATGGATAGACCAGATCGGCCCGTGGCCGTTATACAAAGATCATCTTTTTCCCAGACTCTCTGTCTTTCATGGAAAAAAACAAAGCCAGTCATGAAAGATTACCCCCCCCCGCATAATTCAATATATTTATATATATCAATAATTTATATAATAAATTGTCTCGTAAATACTGCCATCAACAATAAAAAAATGACAGCCCGTTCTCGTGGTGTATCTGCATATAGGGTGCAGAAGCCAATGGGAGGTAACACTAGTCAACATAACGCACCATTTTTGAAAGTATCTATAATTTACTTACATACTTTCATTCTTGGTTGTGGGCCAAGTCTGGTCATGGATAAACCAGATCGGCCCGTGGCCGTTTATAAGGAGGATTACAATGAGCCTGATATCATCAATCACCAAAGGGAATCATAGCGACTCGACCATCCTCAATTTATTAAAGCTTCGTGCAGGAGTTGGATTATGGAGCGTGCGAATCCACAACGCAGACCCCATGCATCCAAAAAGTAAATGGGAATGGTCACAGGAATTTCGCCGTCTGCTGGGATTTGAAGAAAATGATCTTGAAAAATTTCCCAATAAAGTAGAATCATGGACAGACCGTCTCCATCCCGATGATGTGGAACACACATTTGAAAATTTTACTGCCTGCATCAAGGATGCAAGCGGAAACAGCCGTTATGATGTGCAGTACCGCATGAAAACCAAGGACAATGAATACCATTGGTTCCGTGCCGTGGGTGGAGTCGTCCATGATGCCAAAGGCAGGCCGGAACAGGCCTGCGGTGCCCTCATTGACATTGGTCAGCAAAAAAAAGATGAAGAACAGGCAGCATTGCTTGGAGAATATGCAGGGGTTGGCCTGTGGGATGCCCTACTCCATGAAGGAGATGCCATGCACCCGGAAAGCCAATGGGAATGGTCGCCGGAGTTTCGCCGTCTGCTGGGATTTGAAGGACACGATCTCGAAGGATTCCCCAATATACCCCAAGCCTGGTCAGAAAGAATCCATCCCGATGATGTGGAAGGCACATTTGCAAATTTTGCTGCGTGCATGCAAGACAAAACCAATCAAACCCCATACGATGTGGAGTATCGTCTGAAAACCAAAGACGGCTCATACCGCTGGTTCCAGGCCGTGGGCGGAGTGGCCCGTGATGCAAAGGGGAATCCCCTGCGGGTTTGCGGGTCTCTCATCGACATCCACGAACAAAAAATGGCCCAGGAAACCTATATACAAAAACTTTCAGATCTTACCCAGGAACTGGAAACCAACGTCAGCGAAGTTGCAGCAAGAGCAAGTTCAAGCTCTTCCATTGTGGCCTCTGCCGCAGAAGAGTTGTCTGCTGCCATTTCCGAAATGGACCCGAAAGTTGCCAAATCTGCCGAGGAAATTGGAAAGGCATTTGAAGAAGCCGCCCAGGCAAACACCATTATCCACTCATTGGAAGAGGCGGCAAACCAAATTGGAGATGTGGTTGATTTGATTAAAAACATTGCATCCCAGACCAATCTTCTGGCCCTGAACGCCACAATAGAAGCGGCACGGGCAGGAGAAGTGGGCAAGGGATTTGCCGTGGTTGCCGCAGAAGTAAAGGAACTTGCCTCCCAGACCGCAACCGCAACCGAGGATATTACCAGACAGGTGGATTCCCTGCAAAATGAATCAAAGCAGGCATTACAGGCAATGGATGTCATTGGAAATACAATGGACACCGTCAAAGATTCCTCCAATGAACTGACCCGGCTGATAGGAGAACAAAAAATTGCCACAGAAGAAATTGCAGAACAGCTTGCAAGAACCGTAGAAGAAATCAACAACGTCTCTGAGGTTATTAAAACGACAACCCAAAACGCCCGTTAGTCCCTGATTCAGGAAGAAGACTTTTTGGTCATTGCCATTGACTTTTGCCAGCAGGCAAGCTGTCCCTTGATCACGGCATTACGAAGGCCCTCTTCTTCTAAAACCCTGACGGCTTCAATGGTGGTGCCGCCGGGAGAACACACCATATCCTTTAACTGTCCCGGATGCATTCCGGTTTCCAGGACCATCTTTGCCGATCCCAGAACGGTTTGGGCGGCAAAGGTATATGCCTGGGCCCTTGGCATCCCGGCCAGCACAGCGGCATCGGTCATGGCCTCAATGAACATGAACACATAGGCCGGCCCGGAACCGCTGACGCTGACCACAGCATCCATGAGGGCTTCCGGGACAATTTCGCATTTTCCAAGGGAGGCAAACAGATTTCGTACAAACTCCTGCTCTTCTTTGGAAACATTGGCATTGCAGCACAGGGCAGCCATGCCTTCTCCAACCATGACAGGGGTGTTGGGCATGATGCGTATGATTTTTTTATCTTTCCCCACCGCCTGTTCCAGACTTTCAATGCTTGTGCCTGCGGCAATGGAAACCAGGAGCTTGTCTCCGGTGATTTCCCCGGACATGGAAGCCAGAATCTTGCAGATAATATTGGGTTTCAAGGCCGCCACAATCACATCCGATTGTTTGATCAACTCCTGGGAATCCTGTGTAACAGCAACCTTGTACTCTTGTCTGATTTTTTCCAGACCCGGCATATACACATCAGAAACCATGATGGAGCCTGCATGAAAAAGCCCGGCATTGATTACCCCTGCCATGATGGACTTTCCCATATTCCCGGCACCGATAATGCCCAATATTTCCCTTTTCATCGTGTCCTCTCTTTCCTATTGTCTTTGTTTCTTTTTCTCTTCCAAAAACGGTTAGAAACTTTGCTCGGTTCTCTGGATAATTTCGTCCTGCAAGGTTTTGCTCAGGTTATTGAAATGGTCTGAGTAGCCAGCCACCCTGACAATGAGATCCTTATAATCATCCGGGGCTGCCTGGGCTGCCAAAAGCACTTTTTTGTCAAACACATTGAACTGAATATGATGACCGTCCATATTAAAATAGGCCCGGATGAGATTGGCCATGCGGTCAAGCCCGTCTTCTCCCTGTACCACAGACGGGGCAAACCGCTGGTTCAGCAAGGTCCCGCCGGTACGAATATGATCCATCTTGGCGCAGGACTTGATGACTGCTGTGGGGCCGTTGATGTCAGCTCCCTTTTCAGGAGAAATCCCTTCGGACACAGGGACACTTGCAAGTCTTCCATTGGGCGTTGCCCCCAGAACTTCTCCAAAATACACATGGCAGGTGGTGGGCAGCATATTGATCCGATAGGTGCCGCCAGTAACCGTGGGCCGTCCTGTGATGATATTGTAATAGGCGTCAAACACGCTGACCATAATATCATCGGCATAATCATCATCGTTGCCGTATTTGGGGGTTCTGTTTTTTACCAGGTCCTGAATTTTCTCATATCCCTCAAAATTGTTGTCAAGGGCATTAATCAAGGTATCCATGTCAAATTTTTTCTGGTCAAACACATTGTACTTGATGGCGGCAAGGGAATCGGTAATGGTTCCGGTGCCAACCCCCTGGATATACCTTGTATTATATCGTGCCCCTCCCCTTTGATAGTCGGTTGCCTTTTCAATGCAGTCGTCAACAATGGTGGACATGAGGGGCGCTGGCGCATGTTTGGCGTAAATATGTTCGATGACCATGTTGCCCCGGATTTTGATTTCAATAATATGGGCAAGCTGCCTGGTAAAGGCATCAAAAAACGCCTCATAGGTTTCAAAATTTCTGGGGTCTCCGGTTGCAAGACCGATCTGCTTGCCCGAAGCAGGATCAACGCCGTTGTGGAGGGTCAGTTCCAGCACCTTGGGAATATTCATGTAGCCTGTAAGCACATAGGCTTCCTTTCCAAAGCAGCCGGTTTCCACACATCCGCTGCTTCCTCCGCATCGTGCATCTTCCAGGGTTTTTCCCGCGGTCAAAAGCTCCTGGATGATTTCTTCTGTGTTGTAAAAGGCGGGTTGTCCCCATCCTTTCCGTGAAATCTCGCAGGCTTTTTTCAAAAAATTCATGGGGGTTTTTCTGCTGATCTGCACATTGGAACTTGGCTGGAGCAGTTTCATTTCATCCATGGTCTCAAGGATCATGTAGCTGACTTCATTAACCCCGTCCTTGCCGTCAGGAGAAATTCCCCCTGTGTTGATATTGGAAAAATCCGTGTAGGTTGCGCTCTCCTTTAAGGTAATTCCCACCTTGGGCGGGGCTGGCTGGTTATTGAATTTTACCCAGAAGCATTCCAGAAGTTCCTTTGCCCTGTTTCTGTCGATATTCCCCAAAGCAAGATCATTCTCATAAAAGGGATTGAGATGCTGATCCAGGCGTCCCGGACTGAACGCATCCCAGATATTTAATTCCGTGGTAACTCCAATGTGGACAAACCAGTACATCTGAAGAGCCTGATGAAAAGTCTCAGGTTTGTGGGCAGGCACAGGCAATTTTCATGGCCGTAAGATCGGTTTTCTTGTTGTAGGCATCCACATCATTGACAAAATCAAGACGAGCCATTCTGTCTTCCACATCCTGTTTCAAATCGGAAAAGCCCTTTTTATAGAAAGTGTCTCCGCCAACGGTGTGGCCAGGCGCCCTTTGTTCCATAAATTCCGTAAACATTCCTGCCTCATAGGCATCAAGCCATTCCTGGTCAACGGAACTGATGATGCGGTTACGAATCTGCCGACCTTTCCAGAAGGGAATAATGACTTCTTCCTGAATTTTTCGGTCTTGTTCTGATACCCTGAACCCCACAAGTTTTCTGTCATTCATTACCTGCATATCTTCCAGGGAATGGCAGCATTGATCAGGATAGGTGGGCGCACCCTGGGGGCCGTCTCCTTTTTCTCCCACAATGAGTTCATTGTCATTGATGCAAAGGCTTCGGTTCTCCATGAAATGCTTGAAAGCCAAAGCCCGCAGCACAGGAGTTTCCACACTTCCTTCGTATTTTTTATATCCTT
>PDWI01010208.1_pt1 | contig 10555 bp, 9 predicted proteins | sample 1430891 | NCBI WGS metagenome assembly PDWI01 (sample SAMN01162508, study PRJNA174530) | Oral metagenome, whole genome shotgun sequencing project. | biome: Marine environment; feature: Marine mammal; material: Swab sample of the gingival sulcus; isolation source: swab sample of gingival sulcus... | reverse complement strand
ACAATAGTGTGGAAAATGAAGTTGTAGAAGCTCTAATATCTTTAGGATACAGTAAAATAGAGTCTATTGATGCTGTTTCTAAGATAAATGAAAAATGTGATACTGTTGAGGAAATGATAAAGCTAGCTTTGAGAAAAATTTAGTGAACTCTATTTAAAATATTATAAAAGCAGGAATTATGAATAGGCGGAAAAGAGGTAAAACTTTGAGTTATGATGAAAATTTTGGAAGTATAACTACCCTAGAAGGAATAGCCAACGAAGAGAATATGGAAATTTCTTTAAGACCTAAAAAATTGGAAGAATACATAGGGCAAAAGCAAGTAACGGAAAATTTAAAAATATTTATAGAAGCAGCACAGATGAGGAAAGAACCTCTTGATCACGTTTTGTTTTATGGACCACCAGGACTAGGAAAAACTACATTGGCAGGAATAATTGCAAATGAAATGGGAGCTGACTTGAGAATAACATCAGGACCTGCTATTGAAAGAGCTGGAGATTTGGCATCTATACTTACAAACTTAAATGAAAACGATGTATTATTTATAGATGAGATTCACAGGTTGAATCGTTCAGTTGAAGAAGTTTTGTATTCTGCAATGGAAGATTATGCTATCGATATAATTATAGGTAAAGGACCATCAGCAAGGTCTATAAGGCTTGATATTGCTAAGTTTACTTTGGTAGGAGCTACAACTAGAGCTGGAAATTTATCTGCACCTCTTAGAGATCGTTTTGGTGTAGTTTGTAAGTTTGAATTGTACAATGAAGAAGAATTGAAAACTATAATAAATAGGTCTGCTAAAATATTAGAAGTAGGGGTAGATGAAAAATCATTAAAAGCGATGGCGTTAAGATCTAGAGGAACACCTCGTATTGCAAATAGAATACTAAAAAGGGTTAGAGATTTTAGCCAAGTTGAAGGTAATGGTAAGATTGATGTGAAAATTACAGAAAAAACATTGAAATCACTTGGCGTTGACAATGAGGGCCTAGAAAGTTTAGACAGAGAAATTTTAGAACTTATAATAAAGAGGTTTAAAGGTGGACCTGTTGGTATAGATACTATTGCAGCATCTATAGGAGAGGATAGAACAACTATTGAAGATATATACGAACCTTATTTAATACAATCGGGATTTTTGCATAGAACACAAAAAGGCAGGGTGGTTTCAGAAAAAGCTTATAAACATTTAGGGCTTTTTGATATGAAATAATGCGAATAATTTTAGTTTATGTTAGAATATAATAATAGTTGATAAGAATAAGAAAGTATTACTAAAAAGAAAGAAAAAGATATGAAGCAGTTTAAACGTGTTAGAAATTATTTATTTATTACAATGATAGTATCTTTTATTGTATTTTTAAATGGCTTTAGTACGGTATTTGCTGAAAGTGAAAATTCCCCATTTATAAAAGTGGGAATTTTTTATGGCAGTACATCGCCAAAGAGTTGGGAAGTTTTTTTTGAAGAGGGTATAGCAATAGGAAAGCTGTCAGATGAGCAATTTGATGAAATTGATACTTTTTCTGATATAAATCGTGTGAGAATAGAATTGCAAGGTGGGGGAATATATTTAACGGGAACAAATGATAGAGGAGAATTTGTGGAATTAAATACAAATGGCAACATTGATACAATATTTCCATTAGATAATTCTGAAAATAGCAGTTTTATTATTAAAGATAGACCATACAGAGGTGGTATTTCCTTTAACAATTTACAAAATTCTTTGAATATAATAAATGTAGTTCCTGTGGAATATTATCTTTATGGTGTGTTAAATGGAGAGTTAGGTTATCAAAACCCTATAGAAGCCTTAAAATCTCAAGCGGTAGCAGCAAGAAGTTTTGCGTTATCAAAGAAACATCAACACAGACAATTTGGCTTTGATATATGTAATAAGAGTCATTGTCAACTATACAAGGGTAAGAGAGATGAACACAAAGAAACAAATCAAGCTGTTGATGAGACAAAGGGAGAAGTTCTTATATATGATAATAGGGTAGTTCCAGGTTATTTCTTTAAAAATAGTGGTGGACATACTCAAAATGTAGGAGATGTGTGGGGAGGTAAATATCTTTATTTAAGTGCAAAGAATGATCCATTTTCACCAAATTATTTTTGGAATAAGACATATAGTTTTAAAGATATTGAAGAAAGATTAGATAATAGAGATAAATCTGTAGGAAGTATAGAAAAGATAAGTATAATTGGAAGACTTGAGTCCGGTGCAGTTTCTGAAATTGAGATTTTAGGTACTGATGGTGAAGTAATTTTGAAAAATCAAGAGATTAGAAAAGTTATGGGATACAGTAATATTAAGTCTATGATGTTTGCATTTTCAAATTCTCAAAAAGACTATAATCATTCCAAGTCCCAAGATAAACCTAAGGTAAAAGAGGAAAAAAGAAAAGAAATTGCTGAAAATGTAGTAGGTTTAATTGATTTTGATGAAGAATATAAAGAAATTGATATAGATGAATTGATGTTTTTAACAACTGTAAATAACAATAGCGTTGGTTTAAATCTTGAGGGGTGTTATCTGTTAGGTCGTGATAAAATGGTAAGAATTGAGTACCGAGAAGAAAATGATGAAATAGAAGAAACAGAAGATGTTGAAATTGTTGATTCAGATATGAAAAATCTATTTGAAAAAGAGGTAAATTCAGTAGACTCACAGGAGGGTGAAGTTACTTTCTATGGTAGAGGTTATGGACATGGAATAGGTATGCCTCAAGATAGTGTTGTAGTTATGGCAAAAGAGGGATATGATTATATGGACATTTTAAAATATTATTATAAAGATATTGAAGTTAGAAGAATTGATGAAAATTAAAATTTAGATAGGAAATGCTGAAATAAGGTTGATATTATGAATATAAATGATTTTAATTATGATTTACCTTTGGAGCTTATTGCGCAATATCCAGAGGAAAAAAGAGATGGCTCTAAGTTGCTTGTAGTTAATAGAAAAGAAAATAAAGTAGAACACAAGCATTTTTATGATATTTTAGATTATTTAAACAAAGGAGATTGTCTAGTATTAAACAATTCTAAAGTTCTGCCTGCAAGACTTTTAGGGGAAAAAGAAAAAACTGGAGCAAAAGTTGAATTCCTTTTAATAAAAAGAGTTGAAAATGACTTGTGGGAATGTATGGTAAAACCGGGTAAAAAATTGAAAATTGGAGATACGGTTATTTTTTCTAAGGCGGGAACTGAGAGGAAATTATCTGCTGAAATTAAGGACTTCGGAGAAAATGGTACAAGAATTGTAGAATTCAAGTATGAGGGTGTATTTTTAGAGGTTTTGGAAGAAGTGGGAAGTATGCCATTGCCACCATATATTGAAAGAAAAGAAGAAAAGGAAGACAAGGATAGATATCAGACTGTTTACTGTAAATATGAAGGGTCTGTTGCAACGCCTACTGCAGGTCTTCATTTTACTAATGAATTGTTGGAGAAGGCTAGAGAAAAAGGTATAAATATAGCTTATGTAACTTTGCATGTGGGAATTGGTACTTTTAGACCTGTAAAATGCGAAAATATTTTGGAACATAAAATGCATTTTGAAGAATACAGTTTAGATGCTGAAAATGCAGAAATTATAAATAAAACTAAGGAGTCTGGTGGTAGAGTGATTTCTGTGGGAACTACATCTACAAGGACTTTAGAAAGCATTGCAAAAGTAAATGAAAATGGAAAATATAATGTAGTCGCTGAAAGTGGTAGCACTGGAATATTTATATATCCAGGATATGACTTTAAGATTGTAGATAGCCAAATAACAAATTTCCATTTACCAAAGTCAACCCTTTTGATGTTGGTATCTGCATTTTATGATAGAGAAAAAATATTGGAAGTTTATGAAGAAGCTATAGCAAATAAGTATAGATTTTTTTCTTATGGTGATGCTATGATTATTATTTAGGAAAGTAGATGATTGTTAAAATTATTTTGATATATCATTTTAGATAATGTAAAGAATTTAAAATAGGAGATATAAGTAATGTCAAAAGATAATAATGCAGTTAAATATGAATTAAAACATAAAGATAAAAATAGTAAAGCTAGGCGAGGTGTTCTAAAAACTACCCATGGAGAAATACAAACTCCTGTTTTTATGCCGGTAGGAACAGCTGCTACAGTAAAAGGAATGCGCCCTGAACAAGTAAAAGAAATGGGGGCAGAAATAATACTATCAAATACGTACCACCTTTATCTTAGACCGGGACACGATATAGTAAAGCAGGCTGGGGGCTTGCACAAATTTATGAATTGGGATAGACCTATTCTAACAGATAGTGGTGGCTTTCAAGTGTTTAGCTTGGGACCTTTAAGAAAAATAAGAGAGGAAGGCGTTGAATTTCGTTCTCATATTGATGGTTCGAAACATATGTTATCTCCTGAAAAATCTATGGAAATACAAAATGCACTAGGTTCTGACATAATAATGGCATTTGATGAATGTGCGCCATATCCTGCAGATAGAGATTATGTAAAAAAATCTTTAGAAAGAACTACTAGGTGGTTGAAAAGATGTAAAGATTATCATAAAAATATAGAAAATCAATCTCTATTTGGTATTATGCAAGGTGGAATGTATGATGATTTAAGATATGAAAGTGCAATGCAAATAGTTGATTTAGATTTGCCAGGATATGCTATAGGTGGACTTAGCGTAGGAGAACCAAAAGATATTATGTTAGAGGTTTTAGATAAATGTGTGGACTATTTGCCTGAGGAAAAGGCAAGATATCTTATGGGTGTAGGTTCTCCAGACTATTTATTTGAAGGTGTGGAACGTGGAATTGATATGTTTGATTGTGTTTTACCAACAAGAATTGCAAGACACGGTGTAGCAACTACTACTTATGGAAAAATAAATATTAAAAATGCAAAGTATCAAAAAGACTTCCAACCTTTAGACAGTGAATGTGATTGTTATACTTGTAGAAATTACTCAAGAGCATATATAAGACATTTGTATAAAGCTGATGAAATTTTAGCTGGAATGTTGCTTTCTAATCACAATCTACATTTTCTAATAGAGATGATGAAAAAAATCAGGAAGTCTATAGAGGAAGATAGATTCTTAGAATACAAGAAAGAGTTTTATTTGAAATATGGAATTGAGTAGGTGGAGGGGTTAGACTTTAGCCTAAGTTTACCATAATACTATTACGGTAAACTGAAATGATATAAATTAAAAAGCTTAATAAAGAAAGGTTTGTAAAGTAGTATGGAAATATGTAGTCATGATGAATTTTGTGGTGGATGTATTTATCAGGGAATTCCTTATAGTGAACAATTAGAAATAAAGAAGCAACAAGTATTAGATTTGCTTGAAGCTAAAGGTGTAGAATATGAAGAATTTTTAGGTATTGAAGGTAGCGACACTCCTTATGGGTATAGAAATAAAATGGAATATACTTTTGGAGATATGGTTAAAGATGGAGATATGACTTTAGGTATGCATCAAAAGGGTAGATTTATGTCTATTGTAACTGTAGATACTTGTCAGATTGTAGAAGATGATTTTAATGTGATATTGAGCGAAACTTTAAATTTTTGTAATGAAAAAGGATATAAGTTTTATCATAAAAAAAGTCATATTGGACTATTGAGAAATTTGATTGTGAGAAAAGGAGAAAGAACTGGGGAGCTTCTTATCAATATAGTTACATCATCTCAATTTGATTTTGATGAAGATGGTTATGTGAAACTTCTGAAAGATTTGGAAGAAAGTAAGCTGAAAAATAAGATTGTAGGTGTTTTAAGAACTATAAATGATGGACTTGCTGATGCAGTGAATTGTGACGAACTTAAAATTCTTTGGGGACAAGACTATTATAACGAAGAAATTATGGGACTAAAGTTTAAAGTTAGTGCTTTTTCTTTTTTTCAAACAAATATATCTGCTGTTGAAAGATTATATAGTGATGCTATAAATATGGTTGATGATTTTAGGGATAAAGTAGTTTTTGATTTGTTTTGTGGAACTGGGACTATTTCTCAATCAATGTCTGGAAAAGCCAAGAAGGTAATCGGTGTAGAATTAGTTGAGGAAGCTGTAGAATCAGCTAAAGAAAATGCAAAACTAAATGAAATAGAAAACTGTGAGTTTATATGTGGCGACGTTTTTGAAGTAATAAAAGAAATAGAGCAAAAACCAGATTTAATAGTAGTTGATCCACCAAGAGTAGGAATACAGCCTAAAGCCTTAGAGAAAATAATAAATTACGATGTGGAACAAATTATGTATATATCTTGCAACCCAAAAACTCTAGCAATAAATTTAGAAACGTTGCAATTTAGAGGGTATAAAGTTAAGAAAATTAAAGCCTACGACAATTTCCCTATGACGAAGCATGTGGAGTGTGTCTGTTTGTTGGAGAAGGGGTGAGGGGGAGTAACAAAAAAGGAATGTTTAAATATGTTTAAATTTATACAAAAGTCTTTAAGTAAAAAATGGGAAAATAGAAATTTTGGAAAACTATTTATAATAAAAAAAAGATACTTGACGTTAATTGTTATATTTATTACAGTTTTTGTATGTATATTAGAATATAATAGACATATAGCAGAAGTTAATGTGTTTTTTAGATTTGATGAAAATGATATAATTGGACATAATAGAAGAGAAATTGTACAAAAATATGGAGAGTTTGATGAAGAACTTTTAAGAGAATATGAATATGAAAATGGTAAAAAAGCTGTATATACTGGACTTTATGAAGTAGAAAAAATATACGATTGGGGACCTAGTACGTATAAATATTATTTTATATATTTTGATAGAAATAATATTGCAGTATATACAGTAGTAGATTATATGCCAGGTGGTTAATAAATAATTAAATAAAACAAGAAGATTTTCAAATTAATCATCATTAATATTTTTGGAATACAGAGTGTTTTTGTTTTATGAAGAAATAATGGATATAGTATTGGAAGTGGAAGAGTTTGTGATGAGTGGAGAACAAAGAAGCTTGATTGTGTAAAAACCATAATATGTGATAAACTGAGGATGTGTTCTAGGGCGATTCAAACTTTTGTAGAGCTATATTTAGAAAAGGAGTCTAAATGTCTAATAATATTAGAATTCGAGAATATGTAAAAAATTTAAATATATTTTAATTATTCTTTTAAAAGATTCGTAAGCATGGAGAAAATATTATGAATAATGAAATTATAATATACAAAGATGGAGAATTAGAACTTCCTATAACATTTGCACCTAATGAAGAAACTGTATGGCTAAATAGAAATCAGTTAGCTGAATTATTTGATAGAGATGTGAAGACTATAGGAAAACATATAAATAATGCATTGAAAGAAGAACTTGATAGTTCAGTTGTCGCAAAATTTGCGACAACTGCCAATGATGGTAAAACATATACTGTAGAGCATTATAATTTAGAAATGATTACATCTATTGGTTACAGAGTTAAATCTAAAAGAGGCTTTGAATTTAGACGATGGGCTAATAAAGTACTAAAAGAATATATTTTAAAAGGATATGCCTTAAATGAAAAAAGACTGAAAGCTTTAAATCGAGTAGTAGAAATACAATCTGATATAATAGCAGGAGCTGTGGGTATAGATTCTAAAGATGTACTTGATGTTGTAAAAAGATATTCTAGTGCTTTAGAAATGTTAGATGATTATGACCATCAAAATATAACAAGACCTAATTCAAAGACAAAAGAAATTTATAGATTAGAATATGATGAATGTAAAAAAATAATAAGAAAAATGAATTATTCTAAAGCCTCTGATATATTTGGCAAGGAAAAAAGTAAAGAATCGCTGAAAGCCATAGTGGATGTTATTTATCAGAGCGCTTTTGGAGAAGATTCATATAAATCTGTAGAGGAAAAGGCTGCAAACCTTTTATACTTTATAGTTAAGGATCATCCTTTCGTTGATGGATGTAAAAGAATAGCGGCAGCTACATTTTTATATTTTTTGGATAAAAATAATATTCTATATAGAAATAATTCTAAAATTATATCTGATAGTACTTTAGTGGCATTAACTTTATTAATAGCTGAATCTAAACCAGAAGAAAAAGAAGTTATGATTAATATAATTATAAATTTTTTGAAATGGTAGAATTAAACAATTTTTTATTACACACTCTAAACCCTTTAATTAAAACAAGCAAGTTTTAAAATTATCAATAATTACAACTCATTACATATCAAGTGTGTCTGTTTGTTGGAGAAGGGTGAATAAAATTAGATATATTGTAGTGGTATTTGATTATTTTAGATAAAAAATTTCAATATCCTTTGTTATAATATATTTGAGCTTTGAAATTAATAAGTGGTAGGGTGAGATATGGGAAAATGGAATAATTTAAAGAAGAATATAGTAAAAGAAGTAATCTTATATGCACTTTCAGCAGTATTGTTGATTTTAACAATGCCAGCATTTTTTGATTTGCCATTAGTAGGTTTTATAGCTTTAGTTCCTGCTATTATTGGAATAAGAATTTATAGTAACAAAAAAAGTTCATATTTGTTGTTCATTTTTTATGGTTTGATATATTCTATTTTTGCATATAGTTGGTTTAAAGATATATTTAGCGGGATTTGGGGTTATTTGTTGATAATAGCAGTGGCTTTATGGCATTCAAACTTAATGCGTAGAGGTGTAATGTTAGAAATTAAAGTACCAGATAAATTTAATGTTTTTATATTTCCGATATTTTATGCAACTTTTGAATTTCTACAAAGAAATATTCCATTTATTAAAGATTGGTGGTTTATACCTTATGCAAAAACTAGTTGGGGATTTCCAGAGGGGCTTTGGATATTAAGTGTAACGGGAATAACTGGAGTTACATTTTTAATGATATTATCTAATAGCACTGTAGCTAAAATTATTGAAAATAAAATTCAAAATAAAAAACAGTCAAAATTATTATTATTAAACATTATAATTATAATAGCATATTTGTCTTATGGTTTTTATTATATAAATATCGAAAAAGAAATTGATGTAAAAAAATATAGTATAGGCGTTGTAAGTGATATGGCAAATGAAATAACTGGAGGCAGTATTGAAGGTGGATATGTAGATAATGATGAGTTATCAGAAAATATAATTAATCAAAATTTGGAACTGAGTAATTTAGTTGCTAAGCAATCAGATTTTATAGTATGGTCGGAAAATGAGTTTTTTGATGTAGATGACACCAAAGTGTTAAATCGTTTAAGGGAATTTTCAAAGGATAATAATATTAATTTAGTTATAGATGGATATCTTAATGGCAAAAAGAATAAAGGAGAGCTTTATGATGTGGCAGTTCTATTAGGTAAAAATCAGAAACTTGTTAATATCGTAAAGAAAAAATATTTATTTCATAGTGAAATAGATAACGGATTCAAACCTTCAAATGATATAGCAAAAGCTATACCTATTGATAATACTAAGGTTGGAATGGGTGTTTGTTATGATTTCCATTTTGTTGATGTTGTTCGAGATTTAGCTAAGGATGGTGCAAGAATAATACTTATGCCTAGGGATGATGATATGAATAGAAATAAGTATTTCCCATTATATCATTCAACAGATGGAGTTTTTAGAGCTATTGAAAATAAAGTGGCTTTTGCAAGTGCTAATACTAATGGTGGTTCAATAGTAATAGATTATAAAGGTAGGATAAAAGCTTACAGTGATGTAAATACAAAATCTAGTGTCATAGGTAGAGTTGATGTTCTGGATAAAAGTAAAAGAACTATTTATAATATATATGGGGAGTGGTTTGGATATTTATTATTGGTAATTTTGAGTGCTAGTTTGTTAGTATTTAGAAGAAAGAATTAATAAAAATGTAAATTGTTTAATTGTTATATAATATCTAAGATAAAACAAGGTATATTTAGTAAAAACAAAATAGGAGGTAACTATGTGTACAAAGAACGATAAAATAGCAGTGCAAGAAACTTATGGGGAAAGATTTCAACATTGTTGGGGATGTGGACCTAAAAATGAGTTGGGTCTAGCCATTAAGACATTTCCAAGCGATAATGGAGAAGAATGTATTTGTGAATTTACACCAGATAAACAATACACTGGTGGTGTGCCAGCAAATCTTTTTGGTGGAATGATTGCTATGATTTTTGATTGTCATGGGACTGCATCTGCAGCATGGTTTAACCATAAAAACAAAGGACTTACATTGACAAAAGATACTGTGATTGGACGCTATATAACAGCTAGACTTGAAGTTGATTTTAAAAAGCCTGTTTCTATGGGAAAAGTCGTTAAAGTTATATCTGTGCCAGAAGAAATTGGTGAAAGAAAAATTATCGTAGATATGAAAATGGAAGTTGATGGAATACTTTGTGCAAAAGCAAAAATGGTAGCAGTAGGTGTAAAAGATAATATGTAGAATGTTATGAAATTTAAAATATCAGTTTGTATAAACTGGTATTTTTACTGTATACTTTAGTGGTGGTTCATCAAGCGATAGCGAAGATGAACAATAAACCACCGGCTATGCCGGTGTGATTAAAAAGCTTTAGCTTTAAGTAAAAAA
>PDWI01010207.1_pt1 | contig 10555 bp, 10 predicted proteins | sample 1430891 | NCBI WGS metagenome assembly PDWI01 (sample SAMN01162508, study PRJNA174530) | Oral metagenome, whole genome shotgun sequencing project. | biome: Marine environment; feature: Marine mammal; material: Swab sample of the gingival sulcus; isolation source: swab sample of gingival sulcus... | reverse complement strand
AAAGCTGAAGGGAGAGAATGAAAATCTCCTGAGCGAAAAAAAAGAGCTTAAAGAAAAGCTTGCCAAAAAGGGGGATGGCAAAGAAGAGGAAATGCCCAAGGAGTTTGCTGACCGCATTGCCGCCCAGGAAGCGGAAATGAAGAAAATCCGCATGAAGGCTTTTAAAAGCCAGATTGAAGACAAGGTTCCTGCCGGGCTTATGGATGAGGCCATGGCTTTGGGCAATGCCCTTGCAGGAGATAGCCGGGCTGTAGATTTTGCAGACGGCGACAAACATAAAAGCGAAGCCCCGCTAGATATGCTGATATCGATTTTAAGCAAGATGCCCCAGCCTGTAGCCTTGGGGGCATCGGGGATTGATTTTGCAGATACCCAGAGTGAAGGCGGCCAGTCCATGGCGGCCAAGATGATGGGTGCCCTTTAAGGGATAGGAGGTAAATATGATTAAAGGAAATTTGGGTTCTGTAGAAATGGGTCATAAATCCATACTGACCGGGGATAATCACATTGTGGTGTCTTATCCCGTTAAAGCAGATGAAGTTTTGCGGTCGGGTCTTGCCGTATGCCTTGAAAATGGCAAGGTCGTAGCAAGCGGGACAGACCCCGTTGGCGTTGTCCTGGACTGCCTTGGAGAGGGGAATGACGAGGTTGTGAGCCTGGTTGTTTTTGGTGCAGTAAAAATAGATCAGGTTTATAGCACTGCCGCAGGGGCGGCCTGTGATAATGCGCTTGCAGAGAAACTCCGTAAAAACGGGGTTTACGCCATAAATTAGGAGGACTTTATTATGCCATTAAATACGAATATAACAGGAAGGCTTAATGCTTTTTTCAGCCTTAAAAATTTTGTCGATGTTTTGACCAGTCTGCCCAAACCCAAAACTCCCATGACAGAGCTGCTGTTTCCCCGATCAAGAAGAAAGCAAACAACCAGCCCCTATATCGCCATCAGCGACATACAGTATGAGACCGGGGCAGTTCCTGTCATTTTGCGGGGGACAAAATCCTATCCGGTTGACCAGGGCATCAAGAAAACTGACTTGATTGAGGTACAGCCGTTAACCATGAGTAAATTCTTGTCGGGGGCTGATCTTAATAACCTTATCGCCATGGGAGACGCTGACAACATCAAAGCAAAGCTTGCGGAAGTCATCGAAAATCTACGAGACAAGACGGCGGTCTCTACAGAGATTCTGGTGTGCCAGGCACTTTCCGGGCAAATCCAGTATCCGGCAAGTGTTGAGGGGGGAGGCACCGACAAGTATGTGGTTGAAATCGGGAGCCCCAAGACCTTGCCTGCCGTAAACATAGGATCTGCGTCAACAACCCTGGGGCAGCTTCAAAAGGCACTGGAAGAGCAGTTTATGGCGCAACAGGTTACAGGCTGCAGTTCTGACGTGCGTTTTTTTTGCGGCAGCGATGTGTATGCAAAAATTATCGCATTGATTACAGGTGCGCCGGGGAATACTCCCGTACAGTGGACTGATTTTGGATGCGTCCTTTTTGGCAAATACAAAATCATGCCGCTTTCAAACACCTATGCCCTGCCGGGGGCAAGCAGCGCTACGGCTGTTATTGATGCAAAGTACATCCAGACGGTTGACCTTGCCAACACGGGTAAGATGTTCTACGCCGCCCTGGATGAGCTGGACGCCAGGCTCAGACCTTTGCCTTTTTGGGCAACTCACATTCCCAGCAGGGATCCCAGCGGGGTGAAGATCCTCTCGTCCTCCAAACCGCTTCCGGCTTTTGCTGTTAGCAAGACCGTAAAACGTAAGTATTTGAGCTAAGGCTGGTTCGGTGCTTGGGGTGCCCCTCCAGGTGCCGGACGTTTTTAAGGATGGATTTATGAGTGATATAAACACATTGGATGCCGAGCTGGGATTTACAGCCGAATCAGAGATAGTCGAAATGTATAAGGCAAAGGGGCGAGCAATCGAGATAAGCGAAATCCGAGACCGTTTATCCCTATCCCTATTTGAGCAATTAAAAGATGGTAGCGCTCAAACAATCTTAAAGGCGATAAACCGAGCCTTAATCCACGCTAATGCAGTGCTAGGCAAATCCGGGGATAGCCTCGATCTGGACAATGTTGTGCATCGTGAGGTTGTCTTAAATCTAACCCTTTACGAATTGCACATGGCAGTAGGCCACGAAGAGGCCGGCCGAGAGTACAGACTAAAAGCGAGAGATTTATTAAATTCTGCAATCGGCGATGAGCCAGGAAACAACAGCGATGTTCCTGTGGGGGCGGTGGTTTGCCCTCCTAAAAATTCAAGGTGGTTTTAATGGGGCTCCTTGATGATCTTGCCAAGGGCTTAGATGCTGTCGAGCCTTTGCACAAAGTAGGAAGACGTACAGTAAGTATGGTTCAAAAAAAAATTCATAGAGGAAAATTTAAAGCCAACGCCTCCCTTACTAAAAAGATAAAACAGGGGAGCAATCCTTTATCAGATAATGGAGGGCTAAAAAGCTCAATCACTTACCGTCTTGGCGGTAAAAACATTTTTGTCGGGACAAATCACAAAGGGGCGGTAATCAATAATTATGGTGGCACAATAAAAGCTAAAAAGAGCTGGCTGTTTATTCCGGCGTCAAGTTACACCCGCACCCTTTTTCGTCGTTACGGCTGGAGCGTCAAAGAGGTTTGTAACGGGCTAAGGCGAGATGGCTACAGCTTATGGCGTCAGGGGCGAGTCGTTTTTTATCGAAAGAAAGGCAAAGGTTCAAGCAAGCTTAAACCTAACATGCTTTTTATATTGAAAAAATCAGTGCGGATTCCAAAGCGAGAATTTATGACGTTAACCAGCGATGAGGCGGATGTGCTTCTTAATATTTTAATTCAAGGAAATAAAAAATGATGCAGTCGTTATCAATGCAAATATTAAGCCTTTTTAAAGGACAGCTTGAACGGTCTATAGGAGCAAAAGTCGTCGTTGCCCCAAGTCCGATACATGAGCGTGGAGTGGTTGTAAAACTATCACTTTTTAAAACCTATAAGAATAGCAATCTACGAAGTTTCGGGAATATGGTAAAACTGCGCCTCGCCGTTGAAGGTGCAGCAGAAACCCATGTTGGTCTGGATCAGGCTTTGGCTATTATCGAAAATATTGACCAGTATTTATCAAAGCCTATAAATCTGGAATCGTCCGATGCCAAGATTTTGCCTAACACAAGAATCACCCAAAGACCCAGCGAAGAGGATTCTCTGCTTGATAACCCGGACAGCACCGCCGTCCAGGATATCCTTGATGAGAGGCTCATCATGATATACTTAAGCCACAATATTAAGGAGGTTTTATCAAATGATTGATAGGACATTTTATACCAAAAAAGATGGCAAAACCATCAAAGTTGACAAAGCAAAAAATCAAATACCTGTAAAAAAAGAAGCGGAAGCTCCTTACAAAAAGAACGGAGGTAAATGATGGGGGAGTTTGAATTAATTGGGGATGATTGTCAGGTTGTAACCGGAGATCTTTCCGCCAGCGTTATTATAGGGGATGGCTCACAAACCCTTAACGCTCTTACCGGCGGTGGCAAAGGTTTTTTTATGGTCAAGGAAAAGGGAGGAAGCTCTTTTTTTCCTGCCGGACTAAATGTGGGGGAGATCATGCCCTGCGATGGTACAGAGGTTCTTGCCTTTGGTGACAAGGTTCAGAAATTGGAACTCTCTGTCATGGGGGATGCTTCCGGCTGGAATGCCAGCGTTTCCCGCAGTGAGGTTGGGGTAACGAGATTAAGTCATAAATGGAATAAATACCGCTTTGGTAAAAGTGATATGACTCTTACTATAAATTCCATTACCACCTTGGGCGTATCGGACAGAGCCAAGGGTACACTGGGTCGGACTTTTAAATTGTTTCACAAGGCCGCCGACGGTACGATCACGATAAGCAGCCCTGACGATAAACCTGTCTATTTTATCGGTTATATCAGAGAGACAAATCTCCCCGGAGAAACGAAGGCTTTTATGTTTGCTCAAATCATGATCTCCGGCAGCGGGGTTGGGGGAGCCTTAGGCAGTGCCCAAAGCCATGACTTATCTTGCAGGCTGACAGGGGGGGACCCTGTTTTTTATTCGATTGACATGCCCGTATCATAAAGGAGGTGCGAAAATGAGGCTGGAAATTAAAGATACTGAAACCTTTGTTCCCGAGTGGAATGGGAATATGGAGCTGGCAGCTGATGAACAGATTGTATTTAACTATAAATCCCCGACCTTGCCGGAACGGAAAAAGCTTGTTCAAAAGGCGAATATTAAATTTAACTACGACAGAGATGGCAATCCTATAGGTGGCACCGGAGAGGTGGACATGGATGACGAGGCTCCTATCAGGGCCGTGAGAAATCTTGTTATAAGCAATTTGGAATACCAACGGGGCGGTAAGGTTAAGATTATACGCTCCGGTGAGGATTTGCTGTCAGCTCCGGCTCAGTTCCATGGCTTGGTGGCAGAGTTTGCCGCATACCTCAGAGATAAGGCCAAAGAGGATGTGCCCGAAAAAAACTAATGATTGCTTACCGGCTAGTGAGGGCCGGTAAGCATAAAACAAAAGTCAGGGCGGGCCGGGAATGGCTACCCATTGAAACGGATGTCCTTGATAATAACGGGCAGGAAATTATTATTACGGCCGGGTCTATCAAGGACTATCTTACTGATTATTTTTACGACGCCTTGGAGTTGTATAACACAAGCGAATTGTTTGGCAGCCTCCCTTTTGCAGGGGGCTGGGCCGAGCAGCCTTACACTGTTTTTAAGGTGCTGCAAATTTTAAAGAACGAAGCTGCCCGCTGGGAGCGGCTGGAGGCGGAGGCATGGCAAAAAAAGAAACATTAGAGCTGGAAATAAAAGCCCTCATAGGTGAGGCTCAAAAGAATGTAAAAGCCATGCAGGGAGAGATTAAAAAGCTTGCCGAAAATGCAAAAAAAGCTGCTCCTGAAACCAGGGCTATCGCCGAGGCTCTGAACCGGTCATCAGGCAGGGAAATAAAAAGGCTCACCGCCGAAATGAAGCTTTTTGGCGGTGGGACTGCAGGGGTAAAAAAGCAGTTAAATATCACGAAAGAGGCCATGATAGATCTTGTAGACGGCGGCATTGATCCTGCATCCGGCGAAATTCAGACACTCTTAAAAGAATACAAAAAATTGGAAGCTGAGTCTGATGTCTTGAGCAAGAAAACCAAAAGCTCAGTGGAGTCTTTTGGGAGCTTACAACAGGTTGTTATGCAAAGTGCCGCTGCTATAACTTTCTTAAAAGTTGCTGGTGCCGGGCTAAGTCTTGCGGGGGGAGCATTGGAGGCGGCTGACGCTTTTGAATCTGCCCGCGGCGAGCTTGGTATTTTGCTTGGAGACATGGAGGCTGGTGCGGCTCTTTTTGATGAAATGCAGGCCTTTAACGTAAAGACACCCTTTAATCTTGATACAATAAAGCAGGGGACAAACATGCTTCTTGCTGCAAAAACACCCTTGGCCGAGATGAATAAAAGACTCACCGTTTTTGGAGATTTGTCCCAAGGCAACAGTCAGAAGTTTACATCTTTTATTAGTGCATTCTCCAAGTCCGCCGCAAAAGGCAAGGCAGACATGGAAGTTCTTAACGTTTTCGTTGACCAAGGTGTACAGATCTTTGATGCCTTGGGAGCCGTGGTTGGCAAGAGTGCCAAAGAAATCCCAAAGATGGCAAGTGAAGGAAAAATATCTTTTGATGTCTTGTCAAAAGCTCTTGAAGATTTAACCGCTAAGGGTGGCTCTTACTACGGAGCCATGGAGCTGGGGGCTAAGTCACTCAAAGGACATAAAGATACCTTGAGGGAATCGGTTAAGGGGCTGGCTGCATCTTATGGCCAGATGCTAATGCCTGCGGTTAAAGGTGTTTTAGAGTTGATGACGAAGCTAGTCAATGCCATAAATGAAAGCCCATTTTTAAAAGGTGCACTTGCCGCCGCCATAACGGCGGTTGTTACGGCTCTTGGGATCTTGACGATAAAAATGACAGCCTCCACCGTGGCCACATGGGCGGCATTTGCTGCAAGACAAGGACTTAATATTGCCATGGCGGCAACCAACCCCCTTTTGATTGCAGGGGTAGTAGCTGTCACTGCAGCAACTGCCGGGATCGTCGCTTTTGCAGCAAAACATCAAGAGGCTTCTAAAGCAGCAAATGCCACAGCTTTGGCTAATCAAAAAATGGCTCAAGAAACTGATCTTGCAACAGAATCTCTTGACAGGCAGGCTGGGGCGGCCAAGTCAGCGGCGGCAGCCTACAAAGAATATAGCGAATCTCTTAAATCAAAAACCATAGAGAATGTTCTGTCTCTTGTTACAGACCTTCAAAAGGAGATTGACAACATCAGCTCAAAGGGCGGAGTGCTTCGTCTGAATGAGATGAGAAGTTTTACCGATTTACAAAAAAAACTTGAAATCGCGAAGACTGTGCTAGCTGGCAAAAAAGACGAACTTGCATCCTCATTCAAAGGGGCGTGGACAACAAAATGGGGAAACTTTAAGCGCACACAGTCAAAAGATCCCTACGTTCAAATTAATTACGAAGAGGCACAGAAAAAACAGGAAGCCTATAACGCTTTTGTCCGTGAAGACAATAAAGAAACTCTGGAGCAGATTGCCGCCTACTACCAGGCAAAGCGGGACGAAATTACCAGGGGCATACTTTTGGCAGACCGGGAAGTGCGGGCAAAGATTAGCAAAACCCAGGTTGATGATTTGCGGTTAAGACGGGACAAGGAACTGGCTGCTTTTAAGGGGACACAACAGGCGAAACTGGCTCTTGCGAAATACTGGGGCAAGCAAATTACAGCTGCGCAAAAAAAAGAGGCCGATGAACAGGCTGCTGCAGAAAAAGAAGCCTTTAACAAATCACCTGAAGGAATGATGAAGAACTCTGCGTTGGCTGGTATTGCAAACACAGAGGTGGGACAAATAGCGGCGGGAAAGCATCCCCTGCTGGTTGCAATACAGTCCATCGTAAAGGCGGTGCTCTCAATAGAGAATGTGAGTAAGTTGCTTAATCCCCTTAAAACGGTTTTAGAAGGGATGCTTTCAATAGTCAGGCCGCTTACCAATGACGCCCTGCAACCTCTTGTTGATACGTTATTATCTTTTGGTCATATTCTTGGTAAATCCCTCATACCAATTATTAATATGCTTGCAACGGGCATAGGCATTTTGGCCGAATTAATTAATTGTGCAATAGAGCCTATCGAATCATCCATTGATGATATTAACTGGTTGTTTCACAATGTGATAATGTTGGTGGCCAACGGCCTGACCCATACGTTATCATCACTTGGAGCGGCTCTTGCCAAGGTGCCTTTTAATCTGCTGAGTTCCACAATTCACTGGTTATGCAATACTGTCATTGTTCCCCTGGGAAATATTATCATATCCATCTTTAACGGGGTTATATCGGTTTTGAACAAGATTCCTTTTGTACACATACGAAAACTGGACTATCTGGAAGACATAGGGGATAAAGCAAGAGATATTGCCGATCTTATGGAGCAGAGAAAGAGAGAAATTACAATGATGTATGAGCGGCAAAAAGATAGAGTCCGGGACGAGCTACGGGCTCAAATCAGCTCCCTGCAGGCCCAGTATGAACTGGGGCTTTTATCCAGAAAGGATTATGAGAGGCAGGCAGAAAAATATCAGGATGCCGCAGATAAAAAGATTTTGGGCGTAGAAAGGGAAATGTCTTCAACTCTTAAGAGAATTGAAGCCAACACCCGTGCTGCTCTGTCAAAGGAGCAAAAGCAAAAGGCTTCTTCGATTATAAAATCAAGGTCGAAAGACTGGGGACAGAAGGTACCGGTATTGGGGCATGTTGCAGGAGCTGTTGTAGATGCTGGAGAATATGTTTGGAATGGCGCAAAGAAAATTGGAAAGAAAATTGCCGGTTGGTTTGGGTTTGCCGAGGGAACACCTGAGATTCCCCACGATATGGTAGCCCAAATTCATAAGGGTGAGATGATTGTCCCCCGGACTTTTGCCGAGGGTGTGCGCTCTGGAAGTCTATCCATTGTCGGAGGGCAGCGCCAGAAGAAAGGCAGAGGGACAAATGTTTATGTAACCGTCAATGTCGGCGGGTCGGTTATAAAAAAAGATGATCTTGTTGCTGAAATTTACACTGGAATTTCCGAGGGGATTCAAGGCGGGAGGTTCCAAGCTTTACCCGAATGCGCTTAATAAAAAAGGACAGAGGATATGACTATATTTGTATACGCTGAATTTAACGAAGGAACAATGAGAATAGAGCCGGCATCTTGCGTGATCGCAGAAAGTATTTGTAATGATGCCCTTCAACATGTCGAGAACTCGGTACGCCTTGATCTCGTCTACGAAGAACTCCTTTTCTCGAGACTTGTGTCAAATGATAAATTTAATGCTGTTGTAACTGACGGTATCGGGAATGTGCTCTTCACGGGTATAGTTGCTCTGGATACTGCCTGGCAAGACCTTGGAGACCCAAGCCCTATTGATAAGATTGCCATAACTGTGCGGGACTATACACAGGCTTTGAGAAAAAAAACTAGGGGGGAGATTGCCCTAGTTGATACCACTTTCGAATCTGTGGTGATGCGCCTTGCTGGAGATTGCGGCCTTACCATCAATGGAGGTTTTCCCGACATCTCTATCCCTTATTTCGTTGTCCCCAAAAACAGATCCTATCTTGCTTTGCTTGATGCCCTGTGTTTTCAGTATGGGCATGTTTTTTATTTTGATCCCTTGGGGAGACTTTCTGTTTTCAATTTTTCCGAGATTCCCTTCAGTCCTCAGACGCTGGCAGCTGATGATATATTAGTTCCGCTGGGCGTGAAGAAAACACAAAAAAAGTATTCGGCTGTTACGGTTAGTTACACCCCTTTGACAGAGAGGGGTAATGAACTTGTGTACCGGGATAATCCTGTGTATGGATCTGACGGTACACCCCAGCCAATCATACTACAGCCAGGCGTTTATTACCCCTTTGACGCAAATCCTTTAATCGAGGCAGAGGAAGGGGTTGTCAAACAGTCTTTTGTCTCCGGTTATGCGGAGATTAGGAAAAAGCATAACGGGGAGCTGCATTATCAAAGAAGCAAAAATACAACGTTGTTATACACAAGTGAACATTCTGTGGTGCCTGACTGGGAAGGAAATATTGAAATTGACCGCACCGGTTTTGAGGCTCTTGGGGCATCCTTGCGACTTAAAAATACAGGATCGGCGGATGCAAAGCTCTGGCAATTTGCCATCAGGGCTAAGGCTGTTTACCGCAATGCCTCAGCCAGCGTTACGGCCGGGAATGCTGATTTCGGCGAGGCCTACGGAGTAGATTCAGAATTTATATACGATTCCAGCCGAGCCGAAGAGCTGTCAAAAATATTATACCGCTACGTGACATTTAATAATTATAAAATTGATTTTGCTCTTGATCGTCAAAAAATAGCCGGTGGAACCTATCTTCATATTGCAGCCGGAGCCTCGGGCTACGAATGCGATGTCCTTGTAACAGGCTGTACTTTCGACGCAGAAAAAGAAATCTACTCGCACAAGGCAATATCCATAAGTCCTGGAATTGTCACCGTCTCAAAAAACAAACAAAGTCCCACAAGCGACCTGCCAATTAAGGGGGACAAAGGAATTCAGGGCATACAGGGCCCTAAAGGAGACCAAGGTATTCCCGGCGCCAAAGGTATCGACGGACAGACCAGCTATACCCACATCGCTTACGCTGATAATTCAAGCGGTGCAGGCTTCAGTCAAGATCCGGCAGGCAAAAAATACATCGGGATTTATGTTGATTTTAACCAGACCGATAGCAGTGATCCGTCAAGATATAAATGGTCTAAAATCAAGGGCGAGCAGGGAGCCCCGGGGGTACAAGGCCCTAAAGGAGACAAAGGGCAGGATGGTACAACCAAATATTTGTCTTCCTTGGACACCTCCGGCGATTATAATAACCAAATAGGTATGTTCCAGGGGCAGTTGTACCGCTGGACAGACAACGTATGGGTATTACTGGACGCCGTTATGCCAGCTAATCCTATTTCGCATTACGACTTTTCAGGCCAGAAAGCACGTGACATCACTTCGGAGGAACTAAAGAATTTTTCCCGGCTTCTTAACGCAATAGCCCAAGACAACTGGAATTACAAAATGGTCCCCACATCTATGATAAACCCTATAAAAGAAGGGATGTGGTACACGCTTACTGCTGACTTCGAAGTGCTATCTGGAGCCCCCAAGTACGCAACTATATATTATTATGATTTCACAAGCGGTAAAATTCTTTATGGCAGCCATACTCCGGTGGCCGGCGGCAAATGCCATTGCACTTTGGAATTTATTTACAGGCCGGATGGCTTGGCGGGGCATAAGCTCAGGCTTATCTTTTACTCGGGTAGAGCAGGTCATACTGCAGGAATAGCTAGCCGGTGGAGGGCATTTAAACTTGCAACTTTGCACGATACAAAGGTAATAGATTTATCAGGACACAATGCCCCCGGTGAATTATGTGGACGAATACAAAAAACTATAGATAACAAGCTTGGCGGAG
>PDWI01010206.1_pt1 | contig 10556 bp, 12 predicted proteins | sample 1430891 | NCBI WGS metagenome assembly PDWI01 (sample SAMN01162508, study PRJNA174530) | Oral metagenome, whole genome shotgun sequencing project. | biome: Marine environment; feature: Marine mammal; material: Swab sample of the gingival sulcus; isolation source: swab sample of gingival sulcus... | reverse complement strand
GAGAAGTATTTCCCGTCATCTATTCTATGGGTATAGAGGATATTTTAGTGGGCAAGGGCTTAAATAAATTCTTTGATTGGATTTCGGTCAAGAAGTACTGTGACCAAATACCTCATAACTATATCGAAGAAGAACTGAATAAACGAAAAAGACTTCCCTGGGTAGTGAAGCACAAAATTTTAATCCAAAAGTCCCGGCAGGAACAGCAAGAGCCCATAAAATTCATCGAACTAAAAGACCCGGGCGAGTACGAGTATGCCTTTAACAATCTCCCCACAGAAAACATCACCGAACAACCCATTGAAGGTGAAGTCATTATAGATAGTTTTTCAGAGAGTTTTCCCAATGTAGGAGTAGCACAGCCTGCACAGCAGAGTTTCCAAAACCACGAAGAGGGAAACTACGAAGTGCTCCCTGACGACCTTTCTCAACTTTACGATGAGGGAGACATAAAGAACAATCGCATATACGCCATTGAAGAAGAGGGAGAGGAGAAAATTTTCCACGAAGAGAACTTATCTTATGCGGAAACAGACGAAGAAGTTTCACCTCAAACCGAATTCGAGCGAAAAGGTCGTCAAAAAACAATAGAAGAAGAAACTCCCATGGCTCACCGGGCGGAGGAAATCCCGGACTACTCCGATGATAAGGTCTTCTCCGAAATGAAAATCAACCAGTCCTATATCATTCCCACAGATTTTCTCCACGAATCGGAACCAATAGACAGCATGACAATGGAAACGGAAATCAAACGGAACTCCGCCCTTCTGGTGAGAACTCTGGCGGACTTCGGAATAGAATCGCGGGTAATCAATGTAAACAGAGGCCCGGTCATAACCCTCTATGAAATGCAAATTGCCGCAGGGATAAAAATAAACAAGGTTGTGGGGCTCTCCGATGACATAGCCATGGCACTCGCAGCATATCGGGTGAGAATTGTCGCCCCCATTCCGGGCAAGTCGGCAATTGGAGTGGAACTCCCGAACCGAAACCGCGAAATGGTAACTCTTGGAGATATAATCAAAAGCGAAGAATACCAACTTCGCAAGGGCAGCCTAAAGGTGGGGCTTGGCAAGGATGTTCTGGGTAAACCCGTAACTCTTGATTTAAAAAAGCAGCCCCACCTCCTCATTGCAGGTGCCACAGGTTCGGGAAAGTCCGTATGTGTGAACTCAATCATAACCAGCATCGTCTATAACTATGACCCAAATTTGGTGAGATTCATAATGGTTGACCCAAAAATGGTTGAACTCCAGCTATACAATGGAATGCCGCATCTCCTCACTCCCGTTATCACCGAGCCACAGACAGCTCCAAGTGTCCTGAAGTGGGCGATTTTCGAAATGGAAAGACGATACCGAATGTTGGCTGCAAAGAACACAAGAGATATAGAAACCTACAATACAAAGGTAAAGGAGGCTCGCAAGGGAGAGGAGAAGCTACCATTCATTGTAATCATCATAGACGAGCTGGCAGACCTCATGATGGTGGCATCCAAGGAGATTGAGGGATACATAACCCGACTCGCCCAAAAGGCAAGGGCAATTGGAATCCACCTCGTTCTGGCAACCCAGCGCCCCTCGGTTGATGTAATTACAGGAGTCATTAAGGCAAACTTTCCTGCACGAATAGCATTTCAGGTTGCCCAAAAAACAGACTCAAGAACAATCCTCGACCAAAATGGTGCTGAAAAACTTCTCGGTAAGGGAGACCTGCTCTACCAATCTCCCCTCACCTCCTACCCCGTGAGGATTCAGGGAGCCTTTATCTCGGAAGACGAGACAGTTTCCATAGTGGAACATCTACGAAGACTTGGAGCGCCTCACTACATCGACATTGAAGAGGCTCTTCAGGAAAACGAAGCAAACTCTGACTTTGACGATGAGGAGGACGAGATGTTCGTCGAGGCTCTAAAAATAATTGAGGAAACCAGAAAGGCGTCAGCCTCCTACCTTCAAAGACGACTGAGCATTGGATATAACCGAGCCGCGCGCATCATTGAAAGAATGGAGGAGATGGGCTATGTGGGGCCACAGCAGGGAAGCAAACCTCGGGAAGTTCTCATTTAGTTGCATATATTTCGATTGTATCGGAAAAGGCTGTCATATTTCCATAGAGCCTGTAGAGCTTGGTAAAAATTCCATAAAATGGGGAGGAGGAGTTCACAACCCTCTCAGGGTGGAAACCGCTTGGAAGCACGAAAACCCTTTTAAAACCCAAGGCCCGAAGAATCTTCTTAGCTCCCCGTGGAGACATATTGATTAGATGATCCTTGGGGTGAGTCCTCTCCCACTCCTCCCTGTGAAACTTGTACATGGGGCCATACCACGAAGGCACTGAAAATGCCAAGATTCCCGAATCTGTGAGCATATTATAAATTTTCTCCAAGACAGCTCTGGGGTCTTCGCAGTGTTCGATGAAAAACCATGAAGTTATAATATCAAATTGTCGATTCAAATTCACATCATCAAAGGACTGCTGAATAACAGGAATTGAAAAGTTTTCCCGACAAAAATCGGCGGCATATTGAGAAATCTCCACTCCCATTAACTCGCCGGCGCCTCTATCCTGTGCCGCCTTGAGAAAAAAACCCGCGGCAGAACCTATATCAAGGAGAGAGATGTCATCTTTTTTCCCAAAGAATCGAAAAATATTATCAAGCCGTTTCAGGGAACCTGCATAGATATTGTCATAGTCATCAATGTATGTCTTGCCATATTGCTGTTCATAGTCATCCATAAAATATTCCCTGTCATAGGAAACCTGTCCATAGCGATTATGAATTACGGAATTACAGCTTTTGCAGTAAAAAAAGGGAGACTCTTCATCGAACCTCCTTGAGTCATGACAAAGAGGACATCGCCCCATTATTTCTTTCTTTTTTTTGCAGGCTCAACAACCACAGAGATCCCCCGAATTTTTGCCCCCTCAAAGGAATGGAGAACAATCTCTGCAAAGTTTTCAGGAACTTCAAAAAAAGAATAGGTGGGATGGACATCAATTTTACCGATGGTCTTACCGTCTATTGGAGAACGCTTCACAATTTCCCTTATGAGATCCCCGGGATTAACCCTATGGTTTCTACCAACATTTATAAAAAGTCGAGCCTTGCCGTCCTTTATGTCCTCAAAAATAATCTGACCGGTTTCTTCCTTGTTGAGAAAAAAAGAAGAATCAATATCAAGATCGGATACATCTCCCAAGCACTCCCTTAAAAGAGCGGCGGCAAGCTTTTTAGTTCCACCGAAAAAGGGCAACTTTTTCTTTACTTTATTTATGAGATTTACATAAAGCTCCAGATCATCTGAGACTGCAGCCTCAAGAATTGTTTCTAATTTTTGTTTTTTGTTCATTTATATCCTCACAGGAAATTTTAAAACATGAAAAAATGATTGCATATTTTAATTTATCATTATTTTATTTATATAAAAAAATAGCAAGTAATTTTCAAAAATAGAGTTTAACCATAAAATGCTCAAGATAATTAAATTCTTTATTATAATAGGTCTTATTCTTCCAAATCAGTCATTCTCCAAGGACTTTGCTCCATGGCAGAAAGATGTAAAGGTTGGGGACGGCTTGGTCTCCAATACAAGAAAACATCCAAAAACGAAAAAAAGGAGAAGCCACCACATAATAAACTCCCTTCAGGGAGGAGGTTTTTTCATGCTTCGATTTTTCCAATACTTCATCTCTCCCCAAGACGGCCCCAACTGCCGCCATGTTCCGGTATGCAGCACCTATGCCATTCATGCCATAAAACAACATGGAGCCCTCTGGGGCTGTTTTCTAACGGGAGACAGGTTGCTGAGGTGTAACACATTTTATCCTCCTGAGAAACGAGATGTTCCAAGGAAACTCTTCGAGAAATGAAAAAACTTTTTGTAACCCTAACTGCATCTATCCTTTTGCTATGGGAACCACAGACTCCCCTTGCTAAACAGCACAAGAAAAAAAATACGAAGGCGAAGAACTTCCTGACACAACTTTTCCATGAAAAAAGATACTTTGATGCAATAGGCGAAGCGGAAAGACTACAATTCTACCAAGGGAAAAATTCTCTTCAATATTTCATCAATCTATGTTACTTTAGAGGAGGTCAATTCTTCACTGTGATAAACAATGTCCGTGGAATTTCCTCTCGGCATGGCAGGTACTTCGACCTTAAAGAACTGCAAACCCTTTCCTATATCAATGTGGGAGAATATGAAAAGGCATATAGAAACTCCCTTTCAATGAAAAACTTCTCTCAATTCAGTCTTAGCAATAGAGAAAGACTCTTTCGCATGAGAGCCATGCCTCTTATGAAAGCAAGAAAGACAGCCCCTCTGTTGGAGGAAATAGCTCTAGGCGAAAACTATTTGGGGGATTCGGGAAAATTCCCGACCCTAAGGCATGAACTCATGGAATTTACCAACCTCAAACTCAAGTCTCCTGCCATTGCCGCCCTTTCCTCTGCCATTATACCGGGGTCAGGTCAAATCTATTCGGGAAGTTATATGGGAGGAGTAATTTCCCTCATTTCAGTGGGGGCTACACTTTTGGGGGGGCTGGTCTGTCACAAAAGAGGAGAGCCGGGCTATGGGAACACCCTGTTTGGCTTCTCTGCTCTTTTCTATTGTGGCAATATCTATGGAGCTTGGAACTCGGCAGAGACCTACAATGGTAATAAAATTTCCTTTAAGGAAAAGCGGATAGAAAAACTCTGGGCAAACCCGAAGCCCGGCGAAGGTATCACAGTGGAGGAGTTGCTCCGGTGAAGAAACTACTCCTCCTACAACTCCTCCTAATTACAAACCCGGGCTTCTCAAATGGGGCAACCGACCTGATGAATTTATCCAAATACTATTACAATGAAAGAAACTACCACAGTACACTGACCGAAATCATGCGTTTTCAACACCTCTACCCCGATGATAAACATATTCCCGAAAGTCTTTTCCTCATGGGGAAGGCATACTATAAGGGGAAAAATCCTGCCAAGGCACAGATGATTTTCAAAAAATGTTACTATAAATATCCTGACAGCATATATGGAAGTAAAGGCTTATATGCTTCCGGCGTTATCAGGCTTCTCCATGGCAACCTCCTACTGGCATTGAGAGACTTTCGGGAATATTGTAGCGTATATCCCAAGGAAGAACTCATGGAAGACGCCTTTTTTAACTCATGCACCTCCTACATAATTGCCGAAAAATATAAAAGAGCGAAACAGTGCTATGGCAAATACAAAGAAGTTTTCCCAAGAGGCAAATACTCTGAAATTATAGACAGCCATATTGCCAAGGCAGGAGAGCCGGAAACAACCGGAAAGAAAAGCCCCCTCATTGCAGGCATCTCTTCGGCTCTCATTCCCGGCTCAGGGTATTTTTACACAGAACAATACAAACTGGGAACTCTTGCCATGACAACAAATGCCGCACTGATATATATGATTTACCATAGCTATAAGAGGAGGCAACACATGAGTACAATATTTTTCTCTTTAGTGGAGCTTTCTTTCTATAACTATGCCATAGTGGGCTCCGTAAGAGGAGCTGTTAGATTTAACAAGAAACATTCAGAGAGCAGGAATTTTTTGATTGGAATAAGGAAAACCTTTTAGAAATGAAACACAATAATATCAGCTATGGCAGCCTACAGGAACTAAACCCTCAGAAAAGCCAGCTAATAAACTTCGAGAAGATAATACTCAATGAAGATTTGGAGGAGGTGGCAGACAAATTCATTGAAACAACTTTCATTGAAGACCTCTTTATGAGAAAGGATGCCATTGACCGTTTTCTTGACTTCACCTTTTTTAAGTTAAAAACAGGAACATACGAAATCTTTCACATGGCATATCCCATAAAACGAATGCACGATAAAGAACTGGAAGAAAAGATAATCAAGCTCATCAATGAACTCCTCTACCCGGAAATTGTTCTTAGAATTTTAAAATTTTTCACAAGAAATATACATGACTCTGATAGCAACATCAGTCTGGCAAACCTCATTTCCAATGAAGCAATAATTCGTTCCATATATGAAACATTTAATCTATTTAAAAAAGACATCTTTGAATATGACCTTGAAAAAAAATGCCTCAATGTGAAAAGAGTTCAGCAGTTTTCTGCACAGTCAGACATTAGCCTTTCCCTTCCACTTGATGCATGTGCACGACTAAAATATATATTAGAATTTTTCTTGGAAAAATATGATATGAGCCATATCTACTCAAAATCAGATATACTAATGCTTGGCACCAGCGATATCGAAGAGAATTAAGTTCCAAAAATCTCTTTGATGTGAATATTTTTATACCTTTGGGAATCCTCATAGTTTTTATAATCGTTTAGTTCAGGCTTGTACTCCTGCATAAGCCAAAACAATATATCATTCATGTCCTTAGCCCTGGTATCAACGATTGTATATCGATAATAAACATCTTCCTTGATAATTTCCTCCCGCAACTGAGGGTGTTTACAGGCGAGTTCATCCAAAAGTTTTTTCATTCCCAACCTACAGCCATCTCGCCAACATGCAAAGAAAAGAATCGGGAAAAAATTGCGTCCCTCCCTATGCATAATACAGAGAATACCGGAAAGTTCAGGTAAAATACGGGCTGCCGTAATTCTATCATATTTAAACATTCGCGACCATTCTATTTTATAATAAACATCATTTTCTCTGAAAATCTGTTTTTCCATATAAGCCTCGTAGATAAATAAAACTTATTTAATCTAACTCTCTCTCCGAAAAAGTCAAGTATAAAGCCTCATAGATATATTATGAAAAAACAAATATAAAAAAATGTCTAAAAATATTTTTAATGGAACAAGAAAAAAAGATTGTAATTTCATATAGATAGGTAAAGGTTAGAAACAATTATAAGAGAGGTAAATAATGTCAGAAAAAAGGAAGTCTGAAAGAATAAAAAAAACCGTGAAATCTGAAGTTATGGGAGAAGAACATGTCTCTCTCAGCCCATCCGTTGATGTGAGCAAGGGGGGAATTTTTATTTCAACTCCCGAACCTCTTAGCAGTGGCTCGGAGGTGAACCTATCAATTAAACTTGGTTCCGATGAAGAACTTGAAGTGAAGGGTATTGTAAAGTGGGTACGAGCCGAAGAAAATGAAGAGGGCAAAGTTGGGATGGGTATAGAGTTCATTGATTTAGATTCCCAAAAAGAAAAAGAAATTGAAAAAATTATAAAATAGACCTATTTCATCTCCATTTATCATTAAATTTTAATTAGATACTTGATAATAAAAATTGAGAAGAGATGGAAAAATTATATAGGGAAAAATAAAACTCTAAAAAACCTCAAGCAATGCCTCTGCCATAAGCTGATGGCCTCTACGATTAGGATGTACTCCATCTGACTGTAGAAGAGATGTGAGCCGAACATCCTCCTCTCTTATAACCCTTTCCCAGTAGTTGTGAATCTTCACCAGAGGAAGCTCCTGTTCCAAGCTACAACTTTCTATTATATTATAGTAATTCAGAGCATATCGGTACTCTTCATAGTTTAAAATACATGTGGATGTAACTAAAACCGGTAAGGCTTCGGTCTTTTCACGAACCTTTTCTATCATTATTTCCAGATTACTCTTGAAAACATTGAGAGGAACTCCGGTAAAGGCATCATTAAGTGCAAATTGAATTACAACAATGTCGGGATTATGGGGAAAAACATCTCCTTCAAGCCTAATGAGACCACTTTCTGCTGTATCTCCAGGGATTCCCGATTTTATAACATTAAAAACTCTGTCCCTGTATTTATTGACAATCATTTCCTCAAAGAGTGTGACATATCCCTTGGGAACCATCCAGCCAAAGGTAAGCGAATCTCCATGAAAAACTATTGTTAATTTTTTATCATCCCTCAAGTCAAGAATAGCCAAAAAAACCTCCGAATTTTCTACATCAGTAGGAAAACATTGAGAAACATCGAACTATTCATATTTCTCCAAAATTTCTTTAAGGAAATCAGCATCCTTTTTATATGCAATATCAGAGATTTCATTTTTTAATTTTGAAACTTCTCTTTTAATCTTCTTCAAATTTTCCAGTTTTTTCTCAACGCTCTCCTCTTCTCCAAGCTCTCTTTCAATCATGGACTTATTTATAGCTTCAATCTTTAAAACATTATAATGATATCTTTGGGCAAGAGCTGTGGCTATCTTTTTTAAAAGATCAGGTTGCTTTTCAACATAATTCTTCAATTCCGACTTTTTAATTATGGATATAACTGCATTATTCTTTGCTCTTAAAGTGGCAGTTCTATTTTCATTTAAAAGCAATGCCATTTCTCCAATAACCGTTCCCTTCTCCTCGATTACAGCAACTTTATTTCCACCAATTTCAACATCCAGAACACCTCCCTGCAAAATATACATCTCTTCTCCAGAGGTATTCTCCTCACAAATTGTATCTCCCCGATGGAACTCAACAACATTTTCACTCAACTCCCGCGAGGGATCAATGGTTATTGAATCAACAGAACGGGCAAGCGCCTCCCCCCTCTTATAATTAATTGTATTCAAATGCTTTGTAGTTATGTCCTTAATCCAAGATAACTTTCTCTTCTCAAATTCCTCAGCAAGATCATGTACCAAGTGATAGAGAAGTATAAGAAAATTTTGAATCTCCCTATCGTGTTCATGCAAATTTTTCAGATTTTTTTTAATAATATTGTTTGTTGCCAAAACCTGCATGGCTAATACGGTGGAGACATTTATAATAAAGGAATAGACATCCAAGCCTGAAATAAACTTATCCAGTTTGATTTTTTTTACATTTTCCAAACAGGGAGTCACCACAGTTTCCATTCTAGGAACATCCATTCCCAGAACTTCATTCAGAATAATCTCAGAGGCTCCGAGGATTAAGTTGCTTCCCTTCAAGGCATACTTATCTGAATTTGAAAGATAGCAAAAGGCGTTACAATCAGGAAGTAAAAAAGCTACTTCAGCCTTTTCTCCAGCAGAAAATATTTTATTAAGAGATGTCATTATTTTATCAAATTATCAATTAGATTAAGCAACTCTTCTTTTTCAAAGGGCTTTGTAATAAATTTGTCAGCTAAAATATCATGATCATTCATCTTTATAGTCGTCTCATTTAATGCAGAGATAACTATAATTTTAGAATCAGGATGCTTTTGCTTTATTTCCTTTACGGCATCCATACCGTCCTTTCCACCCATGGTTATATCCATGATAACGAAATCAGGCTTTAGAGAATCATAGAGATCAATTCCATCTTGACCATTTTCCGCCTCTCCTAGGACAGTATGTCCTCCCCCCGTTAAAATTTCTTTTATAACTTTTCTCATAAACTTTGAGTCATCTACGATAAGTCCATTCGCCATTACAGATACCCTTAACAATTTTAGTATATTTGCCACTTCACAATTTAAGGGAAAAAGGCGAAGCTCCAATACTCAAAGCTATCCATACAAAATCCCATACATTGTGAAAACATCATTATATGAACAATAAAGCAAGAACTACAAGGTTAGTAAAGAAATTTTTTATTATGATAGGCAAATTTAAAACACCGAGAAAAGACTTTAATCTATATAGAAAATCAAAATGGGAAAAAACCTCAAAAAATTATGGGCGTGCCCCTCCATAGATACTCAAGATAAACCCTCCCCGATTTAGTCGGGTCATACTCCCTGTCCAGCACCTTGTTGAAGTAATACCTATTACATGCCCACAAAATAAAAGTAAAAACAAGGTGCTGGGCTTCGATCACTCACGCAAGACCTTACCTAACCAAAACTCAGCCTAAAAAATCAATCTCCACAACAACAGAGAACCAAATAAGACCTCTTTTATAGTCCTCAAAACACAGAGCCTATCTTATATAAAACTCAAAGTCCTTGGTACGCAGCCCAAAACAAGGGAACTCTACAAAAAATATTTTCTGTCCTTGCCAAAAATCTTCTCCCGCAGCAAATGAAAGATTTGTTCCGGAAAAAAGCTCTATATTATCTATGTTTTCTTTTTTGTAAAGGTGGTATATGGTATTGGGAAGACCGCTCTCTGCCCAAGATATTGCCTTATTCTTATAATCTTGATCTATATGAAAATCTAACTTTGGGTCAAAACCGCCGGACATATCCGCAATTCCCCATTCCGCTTTTTTTAAACCGATAGATATAACCTTCTTTTTTTCACTTTCTGAAGCATCTACCTCTCCTAACTTTTTTGAACCAATGACTAAAGCCCGTTCTACCATTCCACTTCCCTCTTTAACCTTTCCACTGCCCACCACTCCAACGGAGAGATCTTTTCCCAGAGGAGCAAGAAGTGAGACTTTACCTTCCGAGACATCAACTTTCTTCTGTTCCAAAACAGCATTTCCATCAAAAACAGCGAAGTAGAGCTTTTCAAGGGAGACTATTGCATCAGAATTTGCCGGATCATAATCCCAGGGAAACTCTAAGCGAACATCCAACTCCACTGTCTCTTGATTTTCACAGCCGGGAAGAACAAAAGCGAATACAAATAATAGCATTGCATAGATAAATTTTTTAATTTTCATAACACAACTCCTACAAAAA
>PDWI01014845.1_pt1 | contig 10558 bp, 6 predicted proteins | sample 1430891 | NCBI WGS metagenome assembly PDWI01 (sample SAMN01162508, study PRJNA174530) | Oral metagenome, whole genome shotgun sequencing project. | biome: Marine environment; feature: Marine mammal; material: Swab sample of the gingival sulcus; isolation source: swab sample of gingival sulcus... | reverse complement strand
TAATTAGTAATGAATTAGCAATTAAAACGAATAATTAGCAAATAGCAAAAATTGCTAATTGTTCATTGCACATTGCTAATTGAATTACTCGTATCTAAGAGCTTCCACCGGATTTTTATTTGCTGCTCGCCAGCTTTGCCAACTGACAGTAAGTAAGGCAATTGTCAATGCCGACAAGCCCGCCAATGCAAAAATCCACCAGCTAAGAGCCGTTTTATAGGCAAAATTTTCAAGCCACTTTTCCATAAAATAGTAAGCTATTGGAGTAGCTATAATAAAGGCAGTTACAACTGTCCATATAAATTCTTTATTTAATAAAATCATAACTTCTTTTATGCTTGCTCCGTTTATTTTTCTGATGCCTATTTCTTTTATTCGGTTTTGTGTGTTTTGCAGAACCTGACTAAGCAAACCTAAGCAAGTAATGATAAAAGCAATAATTGCAAAAATAGTTATAGCTTGTGCTTGTCGGTCTTCCTTTTTGTATAGCGAGTTGTAATATTCATCGTAAAACGAATAATTAAATAGAGCGTTATCGGTTATTTCGTTCCAAACCGCCTTAATTTCTTGCAACTGCTGCTTTACATTGCCTTTTCTTAGTTTTACATTTAAAGCAGAATAGTAGTTGTAGGTATCATAAACAATTGGAACAATATCTGAGTGTAATGAGTTTATATTCAAATCATTAATCACACCTTTTATTAACAAACCACAACATTTTTTACCCTCAAAATTGTTGCCTAAGTGCTTATAAGCAGCTTCCGAAACGTAGCAATATTTCGATAATTCACTTTGTTTAATTGTGTCGCCATGAGTTAGTTTCATTCCAAAAGTTTCAATAAAATTTTCGTCTATCGTAATAGTGCGTATCCGAACTTTGTCATCACTAAAAGGGTCTAAATATCCGCCCGATGAACCACCTCCGGGTTCATTAGAAGTATAGCTCAAATTTTCAACAAAAGGTAATTTGCTAATTGAATTTCTTAAAACATCACGCTTTTTAAATCCCATTGGTAAATCAAATTTAACCAAATGCTCTTTTTCAAAACCCACATTTGCGGTTTTTACATATTGCAATTGCTTGTTTATTGTAATCAAGCCGACCACCAAAATAATAGATATTGCCAACTGAGTTACCGTCATGGCGGTTTTAAGCGGGTGTTTTCTCGATTTTAATTTTGTTTTGCCAAAAAGGTGTTGCATATTCAAGCGACTGATAAAACCAAGTGGCAAAATAGAACATATTATTACAACAGCCAGCCATAATGCCGATAGTAATGTAATAAATTCAACATCAAAAAACCAATTACTATTCAAAGGAGTAGCAAATAAATGCGAAGCATAAGGCATAGCTAATATGCTGATAAATAACGCCATGCCAAAAGCAATACTTACCGCAATAATAACATTCGTGATATAATATTTGCGAATTTGACTGCGGGTGGCACCATAAGTTATCCGCACGCCTGCACTTTTTAAGTCAGAAATTTGTTGCGAAATAGTAAAATTAGCATAGTTGAAAATAGCCATTATTAAAGTAAAAATGGCAATGGTGAGGAAAATCCAAACCAAAGATTTATTGCCTGTTTTGTAGTTATTTAGTTGGTCTATAGGCTGTGCAAAATATATTTCTCTAATGGGTTGTGCAACCACCGATTTAGTATTGCTCTGATTTTCAGGGAAATTACTGTTTATTTTCGACAAAACATTATCAATATTGGCATCTTCACCAAGCGCAATATAAATATCGCTGATATAAAAACGACCTTTTGCTCCATCGCTTCCTGCGTTTGCCAAATCTTTGTTGTCTTCGTGGCAATAAACATCGCAAGCTATGGTAGAATGCGGTGGAATATCCTCCACCACCGCACTTATTGTCAATTTTTGACCCATAAATTCCACATATTTATCCAGAACATCTATTGTTCCGAACATTTTTAACGCCGTAGATTTGGGTATAACCAACGAATTAATATCCGCAAAGGCTTTATTGGTTTTTGACGCAAGCACTTTAATGCCCATGAGTGTGAAAAAGTCGTCATTGCTACTAACAATTTCATGCACGCACAACTTATTATTGTTTTCAAGGTTTTTCAAGTTTAGCATATTGCCGTCGATAGAAAAATAACATACCGAAACTATTTGTTTTAATTCGGGAAAATCATTTTTTAATTTTGGCACAATGCTGTTATCTATCATCGTAGCTTTATGCTCTTCATCAACTAAACGATATACCCGCTCTGAATTGGGAATAAAACTATTTACCGAATATTCCTGATAAGCAAATACCATAATCATTATACACACGGCAAATCCTACCGCAAATCCCGTAAGGTTCAAAAATGTGAATGTTTTATTGTTTAACATTCCTCTAATCGCTTGTTTAATGTTGTAAAATACCATATCAATTAACTAATTAGTAATGAATTAGCAATTAAAACGAATAATTAGCAAATAGCAAAAATTGCTAATTGTTCATTGCACATTGCTAATTGAATTACTCGTATCTAAGTGCTTCCACCGGATTTTTATTTGCTGCTCGCCAGCTTTGCCAACTTACCGTAAGCAACGCAATTATCAATGCCGATAATCCTGCCAATGCAAAAATCCACCAGCTAAGAGTCGTTTTGTAGGCGAAATTTTCAAGCCATTTTGTCATTGCGTAATATGCTATTGGAGTGGCTATTACAAATGAAATAACAACATTCCAAAGAAACTCTTTGTTTAGCATAGCTAATATTTCGCCTATGTTTGCACCGTTTATTTTGCGAATGCCTATTTCTTTGGTTCTGCGCTCGGCTACAAACACGCTTAGTCCGAACAAGCCCAAACATGCAATAAATAGAGACACCAAACCCGCATAATTCAACATAGTTTGAAATTGTATTTCTTTCTTGTACAATGCGTTCCAACTTTCGTCTAAAAATTGATATTCTAATGGCAAATTAGGCGATAATTTGTTCCAAACCGCTTCTATTTTGGCTATGTTATTCTTGATGTTGGCAAAATTATTAGCATTTAATTTTATAAAACAAACATTATTAATTTCGCTTTCATACCTAAATGCAATGGGAACGATAGGCGCATGTGCGGAACTAAAATTAAAATCTTCAACTACACCCATAACTTTGGAACTGTTAAAACTGTTTATCGTAACTTCCTCAAAATCTTGTATGCCATATTGCTTAATTGCAGTTTCGTTCATTATAAATTTACTTTCTTGCTCGTCTATTTTAAACGGCTTTCCTCGCGTTATTTTAATGCCAAAAAAGTCGAAAAAATTAGAGCTAACTCCCATTTTTGTGAATTGAATCATCTTTTTTTCGCCCTTGTAGCTGTATTCAGTTACCCAATTCTGACCAATATATCCAAGAGGAGCATCGGCAAATGTAATAGCTGAAATGTCAGTAATGCGCTCTAATTCGTTCATAAACATTTGTTTATTTTTGCGAATATCGCGGCTTACAGATGCAAAAATAATATGCTCTTTGTCAAAACCCGTATTTTGATTAAGCATCATGTCGTTTTGCTTTTTCATTACAAATAGGCTTATTATCAATGTAATAGCAACGGTAAATTGAGTAATAGGCAATATGTTTCTTAATATAGATTTCTTTTGTTTGGCAATATCTGGTTTCATTAATTTTAATGCTTCGTGTCGGCTGAAAATTAAGCCCGGAATAATGCCGGTAGTGGCAAAAATAAATGCAAAAATTGACAGCGATATTTGCAAACTCGACGATGACAAAAACAGTTGCATTGTGTAGTGCGTACTCATTAAATTGTTAAACAAGCCAATAGCCGAAGATGATAGAAATGCCACAGCTGACATCACTGCCAATATCATAATAAGTGCCTCAGCCATAAATAATTGCACTACTCCCCAACGTTGACTGCCCAACATTTTTATAATAGCTACACTTTTGTTGCGTTTTTGTCGTTGCGCCGACACCAAATTGATATAATTAATAGCTGCCATAAGCAAAATAAGAACGGCAATAAGTTGCAAAATCATTAAAGTATTAGCACTGCTATGCTTGAAAAGTTCGGGGCGAGCGGTTCCAAAATAATTATCAGTGAAAGGAAATATTCCGAATTCTTCTACTATTTTTTGCCCTTTATCTTTTTTGTAATTTTTTGCTAATCTGAGTAGTTGCGATTTTAGGTTGTTAAGTTCCATGTTGGGCATCAATCTGCAACAAGCCGAATAATTTTGTCCGCCCCAATTGTCGGCATTTCGTTTATACCAACTTATTTTATTATTGGTCTCAATCGACAAAATAGCATCAAATTTCCACGATGTATTTTCGGGTAAATCTTTTAAAACGGCTGCCACTTGAAGCAATTCGCCATCTAAATAAGAGGCGTTGTAGTTAATGCTTTTGCCCACAGGATTGGTGTTGCCAAATATTTTTTTTGCGAGGCTTTCGGTCAATACAATTTTGTTGCTGCTGTTTAACGAGGTTTTTAAATCTCCGTGAAGTGCTTCAAATTGAAAAACTTGAAAGAAAGAAGTATCGGCATCTAACAAATTTTTAACCTTAAATTTATTGTTATTGTTGTCGGATAAATACACTTGGTCCGACCAATTTTCGCCAAAATAAGTAATTGGCATATCCGGAAAATTGTTTTTCAACAGCTCTACCATAGGCTTAGAAATATAAGGGTCGCCATTAATTGTAAACATTTGAATATTATCGGAATGCGCTATAAACTTATCGGTGTTTTTTTCTTGCCGAACATACGATAATATTAAAAGGCTTATTAATACGCCCAATGTAAGCCCTAACAAATTAATGCTGCTTACTACTTTATTTTTTAATACGTTACGAAATGCAATTTTTAATGTTTTCATGTGTTTATAATTGAGAATTGAACATTGAGAATTAGAGTTGTTTCAAAGAAATATTTTTAACCGTAAATGTAATGCTTGCTAATTGTTAATTTCTGATTGAACATAAAATACTTCCGCATAATTTATGCCAAATTGACAATGTTTTAATAATCAGATGTTTGCGGTTTGCTTGTTTTTGCTTTGTGTCTATTATTTTTACAGGTGTGTGTCTATTATTTTTACACAGATTGACCGAAGTATTGTCAATTTGAGGATTGTTGTTTTTTGTTAGAAATTGTTGGGGATTTTGATGAGGTTTAGCTTATGCTTTATGTTTAATTCATTTAATACTTTTGCCATTTTGTAACTGCAAATAGCGCAAGCTAAGCAAAGATTTCGCAAAGCGAAATTTTTCGTGAACTTTGCAAATTTAGCGTTCTTTGAGGTTAACAAAGTATAAAATCTGAAATTTGCAATATGTTTATTTATAGTGTTTTATAATATATGAGCAGATGGAAAGCCTTGTAGTTTTATATTTTAGGCAAAAAAAGTGGATATAATTAGCCTTAGAGTTGCCAGACACCAAAGGTTTTAAAATCTTTGGTGTCTGGCAAAGTATTGTTGTTCAGGTGTTTACGCGTCTTTTAAGGTCATTTACTTTATGCAATAACAGTTTATACAGTGTAAATCTTATTTTCTTGTTCAGCTACTCGTATAAAAGTTGTGCGTTTTGACAGTTCTTTTAACTTAGCTGCGCCAACATAGGTGCAAGTACTTCTTAGACCTCCCAAAATATCAAGAATTGTATTTTCTACCTTTCCTTTGTATTTAACTTCCACTACCTTGCCCTCGCTTGCACGATAATTGGCTACGCCTCCGGCATGTTTATCCATAGCCACGGCTGAACTCATACCATAAAACTGTTTGTATTTTTTGCCGTTTTTTTCGGTTATAGTTCCACCGCTTTCGTGGTGTCCGGCGAGCATTCCTCCAAGCATAACAAAATCAGCACCTGCGCCAAATGCTTTGGCAATATCGCCCGGCGTAGTGCAACCCCCATCGCCTATTATATGACCGCCTAATCCATGAGCAGCGTCGGCGCATTCAATAATTGCACTCAATTGAGGATACCCAACGCCTGTTTTCACCCTTGTAGTGCATACAGAACCGGGACCTATTCCTACCTTAATTATATCTGCACCTGACAATAACAATTCTTCCACCATTTCTCCCGTAACTACATTGCCCGCAATGATTACCTTGTTAGGAAATTGTTTGTGGGTTTGTTTTACAAAATCTACAAAATGCTCTGAATATCCGTTGGCGACATCAATGCAAATAAACATAATTTGCTGATGCAATTCCATTACTTGTTTAACTTTTTCAAAATCCTTATCGCTCGTTCCTGTACTTATTGCTATGTAATTTTCAATGCCTTTGGGAGCAGTGTTCATAAATTTATCCCAATCGTCTAAACTATAATGCTTATGAATAGCAGTAAAAAGATTGTGTTTTTGTAATTCCAAAGCCATTTCAAAAGTACCTACGGTATCCATATTAGCTGCCATTATTGGAACTCCTGTCCATTCTATTTTGCTATTTCTAAATTTAAAAGTTCTGTTTAAATCAACCAAAGAACGACTCCTTAGTGTCGAACGTTTTGGCTTAAACATAACATCTTTAAAACCTAATTTAATTTCGTTGTCTATTCTCATAAAAAAAACTGTTAAAAAAATAAAATAAAAATTCACTATTTCATGGAAAACTCATATTTGGGTTTTAATCATTGAAAATAAAATAATTTTATCAAATAGAAAGTTTGCCACGTTAGATTATTGCAAAGATAACTATTTATGCTAATTAAGAGTTAAAAGTTGAAAATTAAGAATGATTTTACTAGTTTTTTTAACTCAATTAATAAAATTTAACAGCAATGCACACAGATATTTAGCAAATAAAAACAGATATTCAGCCAACTTTCCTATTTCTTAAATTTTTTTAATTACCTGCGGTGAGGGCTTCGCCGTTCTTCATTCACATTATTTATGTAAATATGCAAATTCAGAAAGGCGGAATTCTAACTTGGGATAAAAATATAAATTAAGAGTTGAAAAATATGATACTGATAATCAGTAGTTTATGTGGGTTTCTTGTTGTTTTACAAAAATCTAATTATCAATTCATTATAACAAAGTAACCAACTATTTATTTAGAAACTTGTTCTAATGTACAAATATTTAAAAATCAATAAATTGTGTATTGAAATTACACTTGATTTAAAAATTTAATAAAGATAATTACCAAAAAATTTCATAAATTGAAAATTTAATATTTTCTTTGCTCATATTTTTTTAATCAATTAAAAATTTAGAAATGAATATACCTGAAAATTTAAAGTACACGAAAGACCACGAATGGGTTAAAGTTGATGGCGACGAAGCTTTGGTAGGAGTAACCGATTTTGCACAAGGCGAATTGGGCGATATAGTTTTTGTAGAGGTAGAAACTGTTGGCGAAACTCTTGACAAAGGCGAAGTTTTTGGTACAATTGAAGCTGTAAAAACTGTTTCAGACTTATTTATGCCGGTGTCAGGCGAAATTTTAGAATTAAACCCTGATGTTGAAGATAATTCTGAATTGGTTAATAAAGAGCCATTTGAGGGTGGTTGGCTTGTAAAAGTGAAAATGACTAAGCCAGAAGAGTTAGACGAATTGCTTGATGCTGAGGCTTATAAGGCTCACATTAATGCTTAGGTGTACACAAAAAAACAAATTGCAAAATATTAGACCTCAAAGTTTGTAATTAGCTTTGAGGTCTGTATTTTTGTTTAAACCTTGTTGAATTTTTTAATTCTAAATTTTCAATTCACTATTTCCTTTCCATGTCGAAAAAACAAGTACTTGCCTATTTAGGAATGGTGGCAATAACGCTAATTGTAGGACTTTCGTTCCTATTTCTTAAAATAGGTTTGCGCTACACCAATGCAATTGATTTATTAGCATATCGTTTTGGTTTTGCATTTTTAAGTATTGTAATATTAAGTGTTTTTAAGTTCATAAAATTTCCTAAATTTAGTTTTAAAACACATAAAATATTGTTGTTGCTGTCATTATTCTACCCGTTTTTGTTTTTTCTGCTTCAAGCACTTGGCATGCAATATAGTTCAGCCTCCGAAGCGGGCGTAATTTTTGCTATTGCTCCAATTATTACTCTTATTGCCGCACAAATTTTTTTAAAAGAAAAAAATACAATTTTGCAAAAAATCGGAATTATACTTTCCGTATTTGGCGTGATATATATAGTTTATCATAAAAAAAACTTCTTTGCAGGAGACGCCAATATTAAAGGTATTATTTTGCTTTTGTTAGCCATTTTTTCGATGGTTGCTTATTATATAATAGGTAAAAAGTTTGGTGCAAAATTTTCTGCTATAGAAATCACAGTTTGGATAATTTCTGTTGCATTCTTTACATTTTGCACAATAAGCATCGGCAATCATTTGATTAATAATACATTATCCGAGTTGGTACAACCTCTTGTTCAGCCCGACTTTATTTGGTCGGTGCTATATTTGGGTGTTTTGTCGTCGGTTCTTACAGCTTTTCTAATGAATTACGCATTACCGATAATTCCTGCATCGCACATTTCGGTATTTGGCAATTTTAGTCCTATTATTGCTATTATTAGCGGAGTGCTATTCCTACATGAAACCTTGCATACATACCTTATTATTGGCGGCGCACTTGTACTCGTAGGTATAATTATGACGTTGCTATTTAAACATTCTCAATCCCACGATTGACACGTGGGATATTCTCTTTCGGTACTTTTGCGTGCGTAAGCCAATTGCTCACTGTTCATTGCTAATTGCTAATTGAAAACAAATTCGCCAAATTCGCTTTTTATAGTTAATTTTTTGCTGTCGCCAGCTTCTACATAGCCCACTATTTGGGCATCAACACCAAAACTTTGCGAAATTTCAATAATATCTTTTGCCGCTTCTCTGTTGGTGTAAATTTCAAAACGATGTCCCATATTGAAGACTTTGTACATTTCTTGCCATTCCGTTTCTGATTGCTGTTGAATAATTTCAAATAATGGCGGCACTTCAAACATATTATTTTTTACGATATGCAAATTATCAATAAAATGCAAAATTTTAGTTTGCGCACCACCGGAGCAATGCACCATTCCGTTTATTTGATTACGATATTTTTTCAATACTTCAATAATAATAGGAGCATAGGTTCGTGTGGGCGAAAGCACCAATTTGCCGGCATCAGTTTTTAAATTCTCAAAGTTGTCGGTTAATCTGTAATTTCCTGAGTATAAAAGATTTTCGTCAATGGAATTGTCATAGCTTTCGGGGTATTTTTTGTGTAAATAATGAGCGAAAACATCATGTCGAGCAGAAGTTAAACCATTGCTGCCCATGCCGCCGTTGTATTCGCTCTCGTAGGTAGCTTTTCCCGAAGACGATAAGCCAACAATGCAGTCGCCTGCCGCAATTCGGTGATTGCTAACAACATCGCTGCGTTTCATTCGTGCAGTAACCGTAGAATCCACGATAATTGTGCGCACCAAATCGCCCACATCTGCAGTTTCGCCACCTGTGGAATGTATATTCAAACCTAAATTACGCAATTCGGCAATAAGTTCTTCCGTACCATTTATTATTGCAGCAATTACCTCGCCGGGTATCAAATTTTTGTTGCGTCCGATGGTGGACGACACCAAAATATTATCGGTAGCACCCACACATAATAAATCGTCAATGTTCATTATTAGCGCATCTTGTGCAATGCCTTTCCACACCGAAATATCGCCGGTTTCTTTCCAATAAATATATGCCAAAGACGATTTTGTGCCGGCACCGTCGGCGTGCATAATATTGCAATAATCAGGATTTCCGCCTAAAATATCAGGTATAATTTTGCAAAATGCCTTTGGAAATAATCCCTTGTCAATATTTTTTATTGCTGCGTGAACATCTTCTTTTGATGCAGAAACGCCCCTTTGATTGTATCTTGTATCCATTTTTATTATAATCTTAAAATGTGAAATTAAGCATATAATGCTCCTTATTTTTTGCAAACATACACATTTTTCGTTGAATTAAAAATTTAGAAGTAAGAAGTAATAGCTAAAATACTTATAATAAGCTAATTAATGTTGAAATATTGTCGTTTTTCGGAGCTTGAAATATACGGCTTGTAATATCGTTAAAGATAACTACGAAATATGCTCTATATTCTTTAAAGGTATAAAAAAATACCTCAAATATTTCTTTTATTAATGAAAAAAATGTATTTTTGCAAAAGCTGTTTAACAATAAATCCTTACAATTATGGCAGACAAGACTTCAAAATATTTAGACCCTAAAAATGATTTAACTTTTCGCAAAATATTTGGCGAACATCCGCATATAATGAAAAGTTTTCTAAACTCGGTAATGCCCTTTAAAAAAGGCAACTACATCAAAGATTTGACTTATCAAGACCCTGCGATGATACCGGAATTACCAGAATTAAAACACTCGATAGTTGATGTAAGATGCACTGATAACTATGGGCGAGAATTTATTGTTGAAATGCAAATGTATTGGACGAGTTCGTTTAAAAGTAGCATGCTTTTTAATGCAGGAAAAGCATACGTAAAACAGTTGCAAAAAAAGCAAAAATATAGCTCATTATGTCCCATTTACGGTTTGAGTTTAGTCAATG
>PDWI01010429.1_pt1 | contig 10558 bp, 8 predicted proteins | sample 1430891 | NCBI WGS metagenome assembly PDWI01 (sample SAMN01162508, study PRJNA174530) | Oral metagenome, whole genome shotgun sequencing project. | biome: Marine environment; feature: Marine mammal; material: Swab sample of the gingival sulcus; isolation source: swab sample of gingival sulcus... | reverse complement strand
CTTGAGAGAAATCTTGAGCAAATATGCTGACATTAGTACCTGCTATGCGCTCAAAGAAGAGATAGGAGAACTCTATAGATTGCGCGATACTCATCTTTCTAAAGTTCGTTGGGAGAGTTGGTTTGAGGCAGCCCGTGCAAGTGGTAACAAAATAAAACTTGCTAAGCGTATTGGTTATGGATTTAGAAACCATAGATACTTCTTCAAGCTACTTCGTTACCTCACACTCCCAGAGGTCAGAGCAGTTTTACACACAAAAACGTGATGAACCATATTAAAGGCTCCCGCGAGGGAGCCTTTATGGCGCTTTGATGGAATCAGTCCAGCTTAGAAGTGTACGATTTTAAGCTACCTATCGGGCAATCTTAGAACTGTTCTTCGTAGAGATCCTCATCGCGTAGAGAAGCGCGGGTCTTCTTAATGTCATTAAGAAGGGCTCGCAAGAACTCTGTCTTGATCTTTACTTCAGTATTTACCGCATTCTCCTGCTGTACGCGCTCTTGCTGCATGCGAACAATCTGGGTCTCAAGATCCTGTGATCGTGCACGGTAGCGTAAGAGGTTTTCAGCATCTATGGCATGTAGCTGTTCAGTCTTATGGAGTTGGCGCCTGAGTTTGGCAAGCTGTGCTTGAGCAGCCTCAAGGGCTTCTGCAGCCGCACCAACTGGTGCCGTATCGAGTTTCATACGTATCTGCTGAAGCTCGTTCTTAGCAGTAACACTCTTCTTTGCAATAAGCTTCTTCTTGCTATCAGTTTCTTCGAGTGCTTCCTTCATTTCATTCAATGAAAGCTGCAAGAGGTCTTCTTGCTCTTGGAGTGCCTTGATTCGTACCGCAAGCTCACGCTCTTCTTTTTCGTGTATGCGATTCTGTTCTTTAAGCCTGTTTTCTTCTTGTCGAGTGCGTGAGAGTTCTGCGGTAGCTTCTTCAAGTACTGCTTGCATTTGTGCACTCTCTTCCTTGAGAGCGGAGAGGGCTTGGGTTATTTCGGCTTCTCGTTTTGCTGCTTCTTGGAGGTTTTCCTGAAGCTTGCTTCCTTCGCTTTGGCTCTTGCCGAGCTCTTCTTGAAGCTTCTTGCGGTCTGCCTCGAGCTCCTTGAGCTCCTCTGCGGTGGCTGCAACGTTGCCGAGTACCTGAGCATATTCAGCTTCAAGAGCTTTCCAAGCTCGTGAGATGCTATCGTCTTTGGCACTGAGTGAGGCTATACCATTTTTTGATGCTTCAATCTCACTAGATAGCTCGGCAAGAGCAATTTCTTGTGAGAGCTGCTCTTTGAGTGCTTTGGTCTCAGATGCTATCTGGTTTTGGGCACTTTGGGCACGCTCGAGCTCCGCTTCGAGTTCTTTGCGCTGTGCTACTAAGAGCGAGAGGTCTTGGCTGAGTGCTTTTACTTCGCGCTCGGTCTCAGCTCTCAGGAGTTCAATGCTTTTTTTTTGTTTGTCCTCGAGCTCTTGGAGTTCTTGCTCTTTCTGGCTTTCGAGTGCTTGGAGCTCCTCTTGTTTTTGTTCGGCGAGGGCATCGATGGCATGCTTGTGTGTGCTCGAGAGTTCTTCGATGTGAGCCTTGTAGCGAGTCTCGCGTTCTGCGATCTGCTGATCTACAAGCTTTTGTATGTTTTCAAGCTCTACTGCTTTTTTGCTTTCTTCTTCGAGTTGCTTCTCTGCATCGGCAAGTCGTTCGTGAGCTTCTGCTACGCGAGACTCGAGCTCTTTGATGCGACCGCTTTCTTCGCCAGCTTGGCTTTGAGCATGGGCAAGTTCTGTTTCTGCTACCGCGAGGCGCTCAGTCTTTTCTTTTACTCGAGCTTCGAGTGCTTCTGCTCGCTCGGGGGAGTTGAGACTCTTATATACTGAGAACTCTTCTTTGATCTTTTCCATTTGCTGGCGGTTCTCTTCTACAAAGTCTCTTAGTGCAGTTATTTCTTCTGCTTGAGCATCGCGCTCACTCTTGAGTTCTTTAAGCTTCTTCTTGCTCGTATCAAGACGCTTTTCGAGAGAGATAATCTTCTTAGAAGTATCTTCTGCAGCGAGTGCTACAAGTTGGTCGTTAAGACCGCGAGCACTAGCTTCGAGCTGATCACGCTCTTCGGTGAGCTTTTTCTGCTCTGCCATAAGAGCTTTGAGTTCCTTGCTTTGTTCTTTGTGCAACTCGGCAATTTCAAGCTTTTCTTGGTTGAGCTTCTCGCGTTGCTTTTCGAGGGTGGTTGCTCGTCTCTTGCTTGTCGTGAGTTCTTTCTTGGCTTCTTCATTTTCTTCGCGAAGGAGGACAAGCTCAGCTTCTGCCTTTTCAAGCTTAGCTCTGAGATCTTCACTGTCCTGACTTGCAATGAGTGTTTCAAGTTCTACTATGCGAGCATCGAGATGAGCTTTTTCTTCCTGAAGGGTATTGGCAGCTTCTTGCTGGGTTGTAATCTCTCGACCAAGTTCTTCTTCTCGATTGGTGCTTCGGCGTGTTTGAGCATCGAGCGCAAGCTGAAGGAGTTCTATTTCTTCTTTGAGTCCAGACTCTTGCTTGGAGAGTTCTGTCTCACGAGTCTCGAGCTGCTGCTTGAGTGTTTCAAGTTGAGTTTGAGCTTCCTTGGCGTCTTCTTGTGCCTTGAGTATGGCCTCGTTGTCTTCAGCGTCTTTAAGTTCATTAAGTTCTGTTATGTGAAGCTCGAGGACATGCTTTTCAGCCATGAGTTCTTCGCGTGCAAGACTAGCGTCCTCACGCTCCTGCTTGAGGGTAGTAAGTACGCGGTTAGTTTCATCACGCAAAAGTTCATAAGACTGGGTGTGCGAAGTTCTTAGGGTCTCGGTCATCGCTTCAGCCTTTTCCTTGGCAAGCTCTGCCTGCTCTACCGCAAGGCTCATAGACTCAAGCGTAGAAGCATGCTGCTTGGAAGCAAGTTCAAGCTCCTGAACTTTGGCATCACGTGCTTCGAGGTTAAGGTCGCGTTCTTTGAGGAGTTGCTGACTCATGAGGAGTTCTTCTTTCATTTCCTCAATGTTCTTAGTAAGTTCGCCAAGCTCCGCTTCGAGTTTTTGCTGCTCGCCTTGAGCAGACTCTCTAAAGCTATCAAAGAGCTCTTGGGTCTCTTCAAGCTTCTGTTGATTCTGGCTATAGGACTGTTCAAGTTCTTCTATGCGAAGCTGTGCCTTGGTCTTTTCTTCGCCAAGTTCCTTGAGGGTCTCTTCGCGTGAATCCCAAAGACCAATAATCTCTTGTGATTCGGAATATTCTGCTTCGAGGTTGCGGTATTCTTCTTGAAGCTGCTTGAGAGCCTCTTCTTTTTCTACCACACATTCTTCGAGGTAGGATATGCGCTCACTAAGAGCGGGGCTTGCAAATACTGCATTCTGGAGTTCGCCCATGTTGCTGATTACCTGAGTCTCTTCGCGAGTTTCTTGGTGCTTTAGAGGCTCTTCTACGGCTATTGGAGTAGTTGCCACTACGTTTGCATTTGTAACAGCCGGTGCAATTGATGCAGCCTGAGCAGGTGCCTGAGCTCGGAGCTTAGCCTGGAGTCTTAAGCGAGTAATTTCTTCTTGCAAGAAGCTCATGTCTTCTTTGAGGGCATGATAGTCTTGCTGCCAAATTCTTGCTTCTTCGGTGCGAGCTTCGAGTTCTGCCTTGAGTCCCGCTGCGAGCTTTTGTGCTTGCTCCATTGCTTCGTGGGATGCGATGCCCCCCTGAGGCGAAGCAGGAAGGATGATGAGCATCGTGAGTACTTCGTTTTTGCGACCGACAAAAGGAAGCGTCTCGAGTGCCACCGCGAGGTCCTCACCATGATGACGACGAATGCGTATATCGCTATCCTTGCCCAGTCCAATGATATGATCCTTAGCTGGGGTATAGAGAAGCTCATCGGACATGAGCCCAACGAGAGCGAGGAATGCCTCGTTGCAACGGACAATCTTACCCTGTGAAACGACACAGCTTGGCGCTTGCACGGTATCAAAAGCACTTGAGAACACACGAGGAATGAATGATTGAAGCACGGTCTCAGCTGCGAGCAGGGAGTAGCCTCGTCGACCAAAGTTGTGTGTGCCGCCTTGGTTGATGGTGTTTACGAGCTCGTTGTGCTCAAGGGCAAGCTCGTCATATTTGTTTTCGAGCTCGGTGATGCTTGCTTCCTTGGTGAGAATACGCGTGTAGTACTGGCGTGCAAAAATGACGCCGGCAACAAAGAGTAGGCCTATAGAGACACGAGAGGTAAAGAGGAGTTCTTGTGATGCTACAGGAATGCCGCCACCTAAGAGACGAACTAAGTCCATAATTCGGTAAATGAGCATTATTCCAGAAATTAACCCCCACAGGTGCCAAATACGTTTCCAGACGCCATTTGTTGAAAATAATGGCAGCATCCAGACGACAACAAAGCCCTGTAAGAGTATCGATACGATGGCGAGAGCCAAAATCATACGCACTCCTCTTTCTATTGCATATTCTAAGTACTTATCATACCATATATTTGTATGGTAGAGAATAGGGTTTTACTGGGTCAGCTAACTGAAGCCCAGATGAAAGAACGCACCTTTCCACGAGAGGAAGACGTGCGAGGAGCATACTTTAGAGACACTACTGCCTTGTTGCATTCGTTGCCTTTTCGGCGCCTAAAGCACAAGACGCAAGTTTTCTTTTCACCCAAGAACGATCACATTTGTACGCGTATTGAGCACGTGATGCATGTTGCATCTATTGCTTCGACGATAGCCAAAGGTTTAGGGCTTGATTCTGATCTTGCATGGGCCATAGGCCTCGGTCACGATCTTGGTCACCCACCATTTGGGCATACTGGTGAGTATATCATTCAGGACCTAGGTTACAAATGGTTTCATCATGAGCTCTACGCTTTGCGCATACTTGAGTTCTTAGCAGGTCATGGCGAGGGTCTCAACCTCACTTATGCGGTGCGAGATGGTATAGTAAGTCACTGTGGAGAAAGCTTTACCCGTACGATTCCTTTGGACCCATATAAGGGCGACTTACGAGCTCTTAAAGAACTTACCCATATGCCAAGTACCCAAGAGGGGGCCGTGGTTCGTTTCTCTGATCGAATTTCTTATGTCGGACGAGATCTTGAGGACGCACTTAGCCTTGGTATGATTAGTGATAAGGACATACCTAGTCTTGTGGCAGAGCGCCTTGGTCGCACCAACCGTGAGATTATCAATACGCTTGTGCAAGATCTTTTAGAGACCAGTCCTCGTGAGGGATGTATCGCTTTGTCTGAGCCTACCTTTGAGGCAATGCAGGAGCTCGTTAAGTTCAACTATCAGAGTATTTATAAGTCTGATGTCCTCGAGCAGAGCCATGAATCCTTTAGACGCATTCTTACAGCGCTTCATAGCTATCTTAAGGATATGCATGCCTATCTCATGGAGCACGACCAGTTGCCTCGTCTTGAAAAGAACGAACTCGCACGTCGTTTTGCCAAGTATTATCACGGCATGAAAGAGGACTACATGCGTTATGATGGCAAGACCGATCTTATGGTTTTGGACTATATCGCAGGTATGACCGATAACTTCGCAATCGAGAGTGCAGAAGAGATTCTTTTCCCTAAGGAACTTATGCGAGACCTCGAGCGCCTTTCACGCATGCCATAGTCGTTTTAAGTCTATATATGTTAGATAGATAGCTCCCCACATGACTGTAGTCGTGCGGGGAGTTTTTTGTGGCCGGTTGGCCATCTAGCTGATTATGAATTAGTAGCGAGCTTAGCTGCGGTCAAAGCTTATGACAAGCTCGGTCTCCCAGCTTTCTGCGGGATTGAGCTCTGCAGCACATGGCTTTTCATTCCAGTCGCCAGAAGCATCTATGGCATCTTGCAGGACGGTCCAAGGCTCGATGCAGATGAACTGCATGGTAGGGGTGGGTGCGCTCCAGAGCAAGACATTGGGATAGCCCTCAATCCGCACCGTGATACTGCGCCCGCTATCCTTCTCGACAAGAGCTATCGTCTTGGAGCTCAAATCCGTAAGGGTGAGCGAGTCGTTCTCAAAAAGACTATCTCTCAGCGGAATCGCCTCAGCGTGGTCAGCGAGCTTGTGATAGGTAGGAAGTGACAACCCAAATCCTTCTTCCTCAAGCATAATCTCAGAAACCATAGGCGTCTGTGGACTATCAAAGCGAAGCTCATAGTCTGCAGTTACGTGCTTCTCATCAAAAGGAAGCGCAAATCCTGGATGGAAGCCGAGCCCAAATCGCATCGTCTTCTCACCGGCATTGCTTACGCGAATCTTCTGCTTGAGGCTGCGACCTTCGAGCACAAAGAGCGTCTCGAAAACAAACTTGCGAGGGAAGAGGGCGAGTGTCTCTGCATCCGCCTCCTTCTTGAAGTGGAGCTGCTTGGCACTTGCCTCAAGGCACTCGTGCTCAAGGTCCTTCATAAACCCATGAGCCTTGCCCTTATAGCTTTTCCCCTCGAGGAGAAACTCGCCATCCTTGAGTCGTCCCACATAGGGAAAGAGGACCGGTGCTTGTCTGCCCCAAATCTCGGGATCTCTGCTCCAGAGCATTTCTTCTCCGGACTTCTTATCGACTACACTTACGAGCTCAGCTCCACGTGTATCAACGCTCACCTTGAGATATTCGTTTTCTATGCTATAGGTCATGAGTGCCTCCTTTTTTAGCTGCGTGCCGATCTGCGCTCTTCGAGCTCCGCGAGCATTTCCTTGTAGCGCTTTTCATCAATTATATACTTGGATCGGTAAATTATATATCCGATAAGTATAAGCACTACAGGCAAAACGAGCATGGAAAGCTTGAAAATCTGTGCCCCGCGAGCTGTAACATGAGCAGCGCTTTCCGCTTCTTTGATACCAGAGATGAGCAGGGTAGTACCTACTACACCGGTAGAGATAGCAGAGGAGAGCTTACTGATGAAAGGTCGGATAGAGAGGGTTACGGAGTCGTTGCGGCGACCGAGTTTGAGCTCTCCGTACTCGACGGTGTCGGTGATAAACATGAGCACGAGCAACTGAATGAATCCCTGACCTACGAACAAGAGGAAACCTCCGAGACCAATGAAGAGCATGGTGTTGGTAGGTGCGAGGTAGAAGATGGCATATCCAAGCACGACGAGCACGATCGCGAAGCTGTAGAACTGTCGTCTGTTAAGTCGCTTTGCAATCATTGGATAGATGATAAGTGCAAAGAGCTGCGATAGCCCCAAAATAGCTGCGAACAATGAGAACATGCTTTCGTCGCCGTAGATATACTTGAAGAAGTAGAGGCCAAAGGCAGTCGTAATGGTGTAGCCGGTGTAGAAGAGGGCCATTGAGATGGTAACCCAGAGAAGCTGGTCGTTTTTGGTGATAACGGAGAAGAGCTCCTTGATGCTGGTGGTGTCGCCGAGGGGGATGCTTCTGTCTTCTTTTACGCCGAGGAGGGTGAATGCTTGGAAGAACCACATAATGGCGATGAGGCTGAGGGCAAATATCGTATAGGCGAGGCGTAGATTACCGCCGAGCATGGTGGAGATAGCCTGTGTAATAGGCACGACTCCCACGACGAATGAGAAGAGGCCGATGTTTGCACAGATGCGCGCAAAGGCTCCGATACGTTCACGTTCCCGCTGGTCGCTCGAGAGTGATGGCAGCATGCTCCAATAGGAGATGTCGTTGATAGTAAAGGTAATTCCCCACATGAGATAGAAGATGGCAAAGCTTATGATATAAGGTGTGCCGGTGAGTCCAAAGTCGCTGTAGATGAGAGCTACGGCACAGCCAGCAAGTATGGTTCCTATGAGGATCCAGGGCTTAAACTTTCCCCATCGGGAGCGGGTATTGTCTACTACTACTCCCATGAATGGGTCGTTGAAAGCATCGAAAATGGTCATACACATGATGATGGTAGTGACATAGACGAGGCTCTGGGCGCTAATTTTTACGACTTCGGTGAGATAGAAGACGAGCTGGAAGGACATGATACCATAGAGCATGTCGCGTCCTATGGTACCGAGTCCAAACAAATATCGGTTTTTGAGCAATCGAGATTTTGATGCTGCAGTGCTTTGCATAGTGCTGGTATCGTTCATTGTTTTTCCTTAGTAGTGTTTTCTAGTTGTGATAGTTCTGATGAGCAACAAACTGCTCATATGCTTCTTCGCTTACACCGCGATTCTTAATCATGTCTGCATAGAAGCGACCAGAGTCCTTGATGCTGCGCTCCTGGGTCTTGTAGTCGATATGTACGAGACCAAATCTCGCAGACTCGCCTTCGCACCACTCGAAGTTGTCGGAGAAGGACCACTGATAGTAGCGCTCGAGAGGCAAGTTCACGGCTGAGAGAGCCTTGAGGTGCTCATAGAGATAGCGTGCGCGGAAAGCGTCTGCATTGTCACAGGTACCATTCTCGGTGATGTAGATTGGTGCCTTGAGCTCCTTGTAGAGTTCTTCGAGGAGGAGAGGAAGATCCTCTGGTACAATATCCCAGCCGAGGTCGTTCTTAGAGTGTTCTGTGGCGAAGCCAGCCTTGAAGCCTGATACGACACTGTGGGAATAGTAGTTGACTCCGATGAAGTCCGCATAGGTGCCCTTCTTTACCTTGCCGAGGTTTTTGAGTGGCCATGCAAAGTGTCCGCGAAGGAACGCCTTAGTTAGGATGCCCTGGAAAAGATATGCCTGTAGTTTTGCAGCTGGCTTGTCCCAGAACTTCTTGGCGACAAAACGTCGTACGTGGTGGGCGAAGCCTACCTTGTATGCAGGATTGTAAGCCTTGATGATTTCGTATGCTCTGATGTGCGCGAGGGCAAACACTGCCATAACTTTGAGGGCAAACTTCATGCCATTGTGCTCTGATGGTGGGAACTCCCCAAAGAGGTAACTGCTTGTCGCAAATACGTTTGGCTCGTTGATGCTTACCCATTCGTCTGCACAGTCGCCGAGCTCCTCTAAAACGTGTGAGACAAAACGCTCGAAGTATGCGAGGTTCTTCTCTTCCAAGAATCCCCCTTTGTGCTCAAACCAGGTAGGGTGTGAGAAATGCCAAAGGGTAACGAGCGGCTTGATGCCGTGCTTCTTCATGCTCTCAAACATCGCGCGATAGTGGGCAATAGCCTCAGGGTTGAACTCACCCTCTTGTGGCTCGATGCGACTCCATGCGAGGGACATTCTGTAGTGTTTGATGCCCATCTCTTCCATGAGAGAAAAATCTTCTTCGTATCGGTTCCAGTGGTCGTTGGCATTAGCTGGGCTGGTGCCGTCTTTTATGTGACCACGTCTAAACCACTCGTGCCAGTTGCTGTCGAGTTCTCCACCTTCGATTTGCATCGAAGCACTTGATACGCCAAGTTCAAAAGGAATGGCAAATGCTTTTTTCATAGACTCTCTCCTTTATGTTGTTTTTCATCCAAAGCAGAATATAAAACATAAAACCTATATTTCTTAATCATAGCATAGCTTTCGTTTTGTGGTGGAGATTAAAGAAGCAGTATAACGAGCCAATAAATCCTTATACAAATTTTGACTTTTGCATAAAATTACAGTTTAGCACAAAATTCTATTGCTCCTGCTTCTGGTTATAATAGTCTTTAGAATAAATGAAGGAGTTATTATGGCAGGCAAAAAGTGTCCAAAATGTGGAAAGCAAACAGTATTTGGTAAGTTTGTTAAGGAATGTACAAAATGTGATTTTAGTGTGGAGTTAGAAATACTTTCCGGAAAAGGAGGAAAAGGTAAGAAGTGCCTTGCTTGTGGGAAGAATATGGTTGACCCTAAGTATAACATTTGTTGGAATTCTGAGTGTAATGCAACTTATAATTAAAATATTGTAGATGAAGTTTCAGAACAGGGCTCCCAAACGAGAGCCCTCTGTTTGTTGTAGCAGGTAATTTAAGAATTGAATAAATCAGAATGACTGCCAATGTCAGTTAAGGTGAGCGTTAAAATATCGTTTTCAATTAAATAAATAAGCAACCAGTCAGGTTTTAGGTGACACTCCCAATAGCCTATAAATTCACCTTTAAGAGCATGGTTTTTATATTTAGGAGCAAGTTCTTTTCCCTGCTGGAGTTGTTTGATGACCTTTTCAAGTATAGATTTATCTAATCCTCGTTTTATGGAGCGTTTGTAGCCCTTTTTGAAAGCAGTAGTATATTTTATTTCATACATTATTCTTCATCCAAGGCAGCCATGAGTTCTCGCGTGTTTGAGTAGCTTCTTGCTGAAGGGTCTCGTGATATTTGTCGAGCTTCTTCCATGGCAGCTAGTGTGGTTTGGTTATAGCTTGGAATGTTTACCTCAAAAGGAATGCCATTTTTTAGTACACATTGTTTGAGAAACATGTTAACAGCACTGGACATATCAAGACCTAGTTGCTTAAACAGTGCGGTGCTAAGAAGCTTTGTTTCTGCATCTAAGCGAATTTGGGTCGGTATCGTTTTAGCCATATGAACTCCTTTTATACCTGCAATAATAATACAATAAGTTTACGTTGTAAAGTGTTTGTGTTAAAAATAGTTAGAGTTTGCAGAAATGCAGGAGATGATTTTTTCGTTAATAAATCCTTATACAAATTTTGACTCTTGCATAAAATCATAGTTCAGCCCAAAATTCTATTGCTCCTGCTCCTG
>PDWI01010979.1_pt1 | contig 10559 bp, 12 predicted proteins | sample 1430891 | NCBI WGS metagenome assembly PDWI01 (sample SAMN01162508, study PRJNA174530) | Oral metagenome, whole genome shotgun sequencing project. | biome: Marine environment; feature: Marine mammal; material: Swab sample of the gingival sulcus; isolation source: swab sample of gingival sulcus... | reverse complement strand
CTCAATGGTTTGCCCGAATGGTGGAATTGGTAGACACGAAGGACTTAAAATCCTTTGGCTTTTATCGGCTGTGGGGGTTCAAGTCCCCCTTCGGGTACAGAAAGAGATTATTCATTTTTTGAGTAATCTCTTTTTGTATTCTATTATTTCAAATTTTAATAGATTGCTGAAATCATACGGTGGTTATTAGAAATGTCCTTTTTTAATTTGATATTAATAAACCCCTTTTTATCTAACATCTCTTTCACATCATTTCCATAGTTTTGATGTATTTCAAAAAATATTTGTCCGTTTTTCTTTAAATGACTTTGAGCAAATTCTGCTATTTTTTCATAAAAAATAATCGGATTGGAATTAGGAATAAAAAGAGCAGAATTAGGTTCTTGCTCAATAACTTTAATATCCATTTCTTGTTTTTCAGCAATGGGAATATAGGGAGGATTGCTAACGATGATATCAAATTTTGTTTCTAGTTTGATTGGAGATAAAATATCAGCACAAATGAAATTGACTTCAACACTATTAAATTGAGCATTTCTTTTTGAAACATCTAATGTGTCTGGAAATTTATCAATAGCGTATAGATGGGCATTAGAAAGATTTTTGGCTAAACTTATTGCAATACAACCACTGCCTGTTCCAATATCAAGAATATTAATACACTCTCTGTTTTTTTTATATTTTTCTATAATCCATTCTACCAATTCTTCGGTTTCAGGACGAGGAATAAGTACGTTTGAATCAACATAAAAACTTAAATTATAAAAGTGTGCTTTGTTTAATATATATTGAATAGGAATGTTTTGTTTTAATTTTTCAATGATTTCTACTCCTTTTTTTTGTTCTATTTCTGTTAGTTTTTTGTTGGATAAAAAAAGTTGTGAAAAAGATTTTTGGGTAATCTCTTCAAGGATTATTTTTTCTAAATAATTTAATTCTGACTCAGAATATATTTGTTTGAGTTGCTTTGCAATATATCGTTTGAAATCTTTCATAAATACAAAGTTAATAGTTATTTTTCTAACCATCTTATTTTTGACTTATTCTTTTTATCTTTGCAAACCAAATGAATATTTAATCTTGTGAAAATATCCGAAGAAAATAAAAAATTACGTCTTGAAACAGTTCCTATTCGAAAATTACTTTGGGAATACTCTTTACCAGCGATTACGGGCATGGTTGTTATGTCGTTGTATAATGTTGTGGATAGAATATTTATAGGTTTGGGAGTAGGGGCACTTGCTATTTCAGGACTCGCTTTAACATTTCCATTTATGAATGTTATGGTTGCTTTTAGCGTGTTGGTTGGGATAGGGGCTTCGGCAAGATTATCTATTCGATTGGGAGAAAATGATATTCAGAAAGCAGAAAAAATATTAGGAAATGCTTTTACTTTAACTCTTATTGTTTCTAGTTTTGTGATTACTCTTTCTATTCTTTTTTTAAGAAAAATATTGGTGTTGTTTGGTGGAAGTGAAAACACTCTAAGTTACGCTGTGGAGTATATGCAGATTATTTTACCGGGTTCAATTTTCTCAGCATTGACCTTCAATTTTAATAATATTATGCGTGCGAGTGGCTTTCCTATGAAAGCGATGTACACAATGATTATCAGTTCGTTGATAAACATAATATTAGATGCTTTGTTTCTTTTTGTTTTTGATTGGGGAATCAAAGGAGTTGCTTATGCTACTGTTGTTTCTTATTTTATATCTTCTTTGTGGGTGATGTATCATTTTTTAGGCAGAGATAGATTGATACGTTTTAAGAGAAATTGTTTCAAATTACAGAAAGATATTGTCAAGTCAATACTTAATATAGGTATATCTCCTTTTACTATGCAAATTTCGGCTAGCCTTGTTGTTGTTTTATTAAATGTGCAATTGATAAAATATGGTGGTGATTTGGCAGTGGGAGCCTTGGGAATTGAGACAGGAGTTACCAGTTTTGTTATAATGATTATTATTGGTATAAATCAAGGTTCTCAACCGATATTAGGGTATAGTTATGGTGCTAAAAATTACACTCGAATGTTTGAAACATTAAGAAAGACAATTTTTGGAGCAACTGTTGTGGCTACCATTGGATTTGTTTTAATTTTCTTTTTTCCAGAATATCTTATTCGGCTTTTTACAACAGATGAAGATTTGAAAAAAATATCAATAACTGCATTAAAATTTTCTGTTCTTATTTATCCTTTGGTGGGTTCACAAATAATCATGACAAACTTTTTTCAATCAATAGGGAAAGCCAAAATTTCAATGTTATTAAGTCTTACAAGGCAGATATTTTTCTTAATTCCTTTTCTATTGATTTTACCGTATTTTTATCAGTTAAATGGTGTTTGGGCTTCATTACCAGCATCTGATGTTTTCGCAGTTATTGTTACAACTGGCACTTTTACCATTTTTATCAAAAAGTTTAAAAAGCAAATGTCTCTCAATAATAAATAGATAGTTTTTATTAAAATAAACCTATTAGAATGATTGACCTATTAAAATCAAAAAATAAAATAATAATAAATTCAGATATTGATGGTGTTTTGTCTGGAATTATTTTGCAAAATTATCTTGGTTGTGAGATTGTTGGTTTTAGTAATAGTGACGATAAAATTTGGATTAATTCTAATCAAATAGAACATCAGAAAGAGGTAACTTTTATTGATATATTTATAACACATCCTCAACTGGCTTGTATTGACCAGCATATTGTTTCTGTTAACCAAAAGCATAATGAAACACTCAAAAACAATCCATTAAAAATAAATCCTAATGTAATTAGAGGACGGTATTTTGTCCCTAAAGAATCTTATTATAAAAAATATCCTTTTGGTACGTTGCATTTTATTATTTCTGCTTTGGAAAGAGTGGGGCAAAAGTTAGATTTGGATTTGTTGTCAGAAAAAGAGGGATTAAAACCGATTGATTTCTTTTTGAGAGCAGATGATACTTTTTATACTTCTAAAGTAAAATATAAAGAGAATGCTGAAGATTGGTGGAAATGGTTGATAGATTATTCTAAATCAGGAAGAACAACCCAAGGTTTTTATGATTATATTCAGAATTTTAATGGAAAACCATATGACTTGAAAAAGAAAGTGGAAACAAAACTCAAGAGTTTTCATTGTGATAAACCTGATGGAGGCTTTTTAGACATTCTTAATAAAGAATATCGCTTAAAAACTAATTTTAGGAGTTATATTGATTTTGTTGCTCAAACTGTTCAATTGCCGACTTTGAGTCTCAATGATAATTGGACAATTTATAAAGGTAAACCAGAAAGGATCAGTTTACAACAGGCTAATTTTGATGATTTTATAGAAAAGATTGAAAAGAATAAAATCTTTTCTTATGCTTTTGTAAAGTCTTTTGGTCAACCAAATTCTCTTAGTTATACGCTTTCAATTGAAAGACAAACCTAATTGTAATATTTCTCTTTTATCAATTTGAAAATTAACTGAACGACGTTTACATTTACTGAATTTCCTAGTTGTTTTAAGGCTACTGAATCAAGAGGGTTCAAAATGTATTTTTTTGGAAAACTTTGTAACGCTTTTGCTTCTTCTAAACTTATTTTTCGTTTTAATTTTCCTATAATTTGACGATGGTTCATTGCTACCAAAGTAGAAAATTTGTTGGCTCTTTTAACACGTACACCTGATGGACGGAACTGTATAAGTCCTTGGAAAATGTCGTTATGATAAGTTCCTGCTTGCCATTCTAACTTTCTGTGTGTAGGTTTTACCCACTTTAAGTCTTCATTCTCATATAACCATTTATCAATAAATATTTTGTTTCTTTGATATAAGTCTACATTTTTCCTGACAAACTTAGCTTTCCAGTCGGCAAATTCTGTATAGTCTCCGTTGTATTTAAAAAAATCAACCCATATTGGGAATCCTATCACTTTCAAATCAATGTTTTTATAGAATTTGTTCCACATATTTAAGACTTTTAACTCATAATCAGAAAGGTCTTCTTGCTTGTTTTCAGTATCAATAATGGTGTTGATAGAATGAATTTTAGTAGTGAAATTCTTTTCTATTTGTTTATAAAAATCTTGTATAAAATCAATATCTTTTTGTGCTATATCTTTTCTTACACACGGAATATATATTCTAGGACGTAAAATAGGCATTCCAAACTGGTCTGGTGATAATATTAATGGTTTTGTCGGAAAATAGTAACCTAATTCATCTAGATGTTTTAAGATTGTTTGGTAAGTGTTTTTTTTGTCATGTGTAACTAAATTTGCTACATTTTCTAAAAGAAGAAAGGGAGGTTTATGTTTATTTACAATCTCGCAAATATCAAAGAAAAGTGTTCCACGGGTGTCTTCAAATCCATTTTGAAATCCCCCTTTTGAGAAAGGCTGACATGGAAATCCTGCACAAAGAACATCAAACTTTTCAGGTATTTGAGATTTAATGTTTTCTTGGGTAATATCCCCCAAAGGTATATCTCCAAAATTAGCATAATAAGTTTGTTGGGCTTTTTCATCCCATTCACTTGTATAGACGCATTTTCCACCTAAATTTTGTAAAGCAATTCTAAATCCACCTATTCCTGCAAATAGGTCTATAAATTTAAATGTAGTTTTTTTAGGCGTGGGAAAAGGTATAGTTGATAAACTAAAATTTTTGTTTTGAAAGATTGGCATATTGTCAATTCTACGTCTAATATTTTCTGTTTTTGCAAAGATACACATTTTTGATTGATTTATTAAGTTGGGTGGTTTTTCATTTTATACAATAAATGTTGTACTTTTGTGAAAAAATAGATATGGGAAGAGTTTTGGCATTAGATTATGGAACAAAAAGAACAGGGATTGCTGTTAGTGATTCTCTTAAAATGATAGCCAATGGATTGGAAACTGTTTCTACGCATACATTAATGGATTTTTTGGAAAATTATTGCAAAAAAGAATCTGTTGAAATTATTGTTGTAGGTAAACCAATGCAAACTAATGGACAAGATTCGGATACGATGGGACATATAAGAGGATTGGTGAAGCGATTAAAACAGAAGTTTCCTAATAAAGAAATAGTCTATGAAGATGAACGTTTTACTTCTGTTATTGCTCAGCAGGTCATTAGAGAAAGTGGATTAAAGAAAAAGACACGAGAAGATAAATCGTTGGTTGACAAAGTAAGTGCTACTATTATTTTACAAAGTTATTTAAGTAAAGAAATTTATTAAAAAAGAAATATATGATACTTCCAGTTTATAAGTACGGTCAAACTGTTTTAAGAAAAGTTGGTGAAGAAATAGATAAAGATTATCCAGAACTTCAAACTTTTGTTGAAGATATGTTTGAAACAATGAACAATGCAGAAGGAATAGGGTTAGCAGCCCCACAGGTTGGTCGTTCTATTCGTCTTTTCGTTATTGATTTATCTCCTTTTAAAGAGGAACAGCCTGAAATTGCTGACTTTAAGAAGGTTTTTATTAATGCTCAGATTATAGAAAGTAGTGAAGAGACATCAGAATATAATGAAGGTTGTTTAAGTATTCCGGGTATTAACGAGAATGTAGAACGTCCTGAAACAATCACTATCAAGTATCAAGATTTAGATTTCAATGAATATACAGAAACTTATTCTGGGTTCCAATCTCGTGTTATTCAGCATGAATATGACCATATCGAAGGTATTCTTTTTACAGATAAAGTAAAACCTCTTAAACGTCAGATGTTAAAAAGAAAATTGATGAATATTGCAAAAGGTAAAGTACAGTGCAAATATAAACTGAAATAGGCTGTCTTGCTTTTTAAAATGATTAAAAACAAAATAAAACTAGCATATAATGTATAGAAATCTTCCACCTGTTGTTAAAAATATTATTATTATTAATGTTTTAATGTTTCTTGCAACAGCAATTTTGCCTTCATTTTTTCTGAATTTTGGGATACATTTAAATTTAATTGACAGATTGGGAATGCATTATATTCTGTCTGAAAAGTTTAATATTATTCAGATGTTTACCTATATGTTTATGCATGCACCGTTCCCTAATATTCAGCATATTTTATTTAATATGTTTGCTGTTTTTATGTTTGGTCCTATTTTGGAGCAGGTTTGGGGGGCTAGAAAATTTTTATTTTACTATCTTTTGGTTGGTTTAGGGGCAGGAATAATCCAACAACTCTTTTGGCACATAGAGTTTGGAGGTTTATTTTCGGCAATGAATCACGCTATTGATTTTAATGACATGACCATCCTAACTCCATATCAAGATAAGTTAAGTAAATATTTTTTGGTTTCGGGGCATTTTGATTCAATAAGTATTAGTCATATTTCAAGAATGAAAATTGATTTACAAAATGCTCTACTTACAGTGGGTGCTTCGGGAAGTGTTTTTGGTTTATTATTGGCTTTCGGTTGGTTGTTTCCAGAACAGAGGCTTTATTTAATGTTTATTCCTTATCCGATAAGAGCACGTTATTTTGTTATTGGATATGCTTTTATTGAGTTATTTTTGGGTGTTGCTAATTTTTCAGGTGACAGTGTTGCTCATTTTGCTCATTTAGGAGGAATGCTTTTTGGTTTAGTAGCGATGCTTTATTGGAGAAAAAAGGGAAAACTTTATTCTTAAAATGAAAAAATATGGATTTTATAGAAAATTTAAAACAGAATTTTAGACAAGGGAGTTCACTTATTCGTTTGATTTATATAAATGTGGCTGTTTTTATAATAGTTGCTTTTTTGAATGTTTTTGCAAAACTTTTTAACCTCTATTTTTTAGATGTATCTCATTGGTTGTCTGTTCCTGCTAATCTTGATTCACTGTTAACGCATTTTTGGACACCAGTAACCTACATGTTCTTTCATGAGGGTTTTATGCACTTGTTTTTTAATATGTTAATGCTTTTCTGGTTTGGACGGATATTTTTAATGTATCATTCAGAAAAACAACTTGTGGCTATTTATGTTTTTGGTGGTTTAGTGGGTGCTTTGGGCTATCTATTAGGGTATAATTTAATTCCTTATTATTCCAATTTGGTTATTGATTACTCAATTTTGATGGGTGCGTCAGGCTCAATAATGGCGATAATTTTGGCTTCGGCAATGAAAGTTCCTAATATGGAGTTGCATTTGTTCTTAATTGGACGGGTAAAATTGATATGGATTGCTGTGGCATCGGTTCTTATTAGTTTTTTTGGACTAACATCTGAAAATGCAGGTGGTGAGTTAGCACATCTTGGAGGTGCTTTTGCAGGGTATCTTTTTTATTATTTTGAAAATAAAGGACGAGATATAACGCTTTTTGTAACTAAAATAATTGATTTTTTTGTAAATGTTTTTCGTCCACGTCCTAAAATAAAAACAACCCGTTTTAATCCATCGAAAATGACTGCTGAGCAGTATAATCAAAAAAAGGCTGAAACATCAAAAGAGATAGATAGAATTTTAGACAAAATAAAAACCTCTGGTTACGATAGTTTAACTACCGAAGAGAAGAAAAAACTTTTTGAACAAAAGTAATTCGCACTTTTTAGATTATGACGAAGTTTATAAAAAACATATTTCTATTTCTTAATATAATCTCTATTGTAGGGCTTGGATTGGTTAAAATTTGTTCTTTTGTCAATCCTAATGATTTTATTTTCTCTATTTATCCCTCTATTTTTTTAACACCTATTTTGGTTTTTAATATTGGGTTTATATTGTTTTGGATTTTTTTCAAGAAATGGTATTTTGTTTTATCTCTTCTTTTTCTGATTCTTTTTTCGTCTGTTTTAAGAAGTGGTTTTTCTATTAGTTGGAATAAAGAAAATAAAAATAAAAAAGATAAAATTACTCTGTTATCATATAATACAATGAATTTGAGTAAATTCAAAAAACACACTCCAACTTCTCCTAATCTTGCTTTGAAATACATTTTAGACCAAGATGCTGATATTGTCTGTTTACAAGAATTTGCTTATAGTAATAGTTCTAGAAATTTTGATATTGATGATATGTTTAAGTATTTTAGAAACTATCCTTATAAACATTTTGTTCCTAAAAGAAGAATTTGGAATAGTGTAATCGGTATTGCTACTTTTTCAAAATATCCTATTATTAATCAACGTGCAATTCAGTATCCATCAACTGCTAATCTTTCTATTTGTTCTGATATTAAGATAAATAAGGACACCATACGAATTATTAATAATCATTTGGAATCTAATCGTATAACGACTAGGGATATTTATCAAACATCAAACCTAAAAGATAATTTTAACTCAAAAAAAGCAAAAGATTTAACTGATAAATTATCTAAAAAATTAAGAATTGCTTATAAAAGACGAGCAATTCAAGCAGATTCTGTTGCTAATATTATAGAGAAATCACCTTATAAAACTATCTGTTGTGGAGATTTCAACGATGTTCCGTGTTCGTATGTTTATACCAAAGTGAAAGGTAATAGGCTGAAAGATGCTTTTCAAGAGGCTGGATTTGGTTTTGGACTAACTTTTGTAAAGTCACTCTATCGTTTTCGTATTGATTATATCTTATGTGATAAGGATTTTGTTGTAAATAAATTCCGTATAGGACGCCTAAAAGCCTCTGATCACTACCCTATCCAAACGGAACTCTATTTTAGTGATAAAAAATAGCGTTAGGTAAATTATTTTTTTTATCTTTGTTGCAAAGATTGTATAAACTAAAATATTAAATTATGAACTTACCAGAAAATTTTAAGTATTCAAAAGATCATGAATGGGTTGAAGTAAAAGACGGTATTGCCACAGTAGGAATTACAGACTATGCTCAAAGTGAATTAGGAGAAATTGTTTTTGTGGAAGTAGAAACAGTAGGAGAGACTCTTTCGCAAGAAGAAGTTTTTGGGTCTGTTGAGGCGGTAAAAACAGTTTCAGATTTATTATTACCTCTTTCGGGAGAAATTCTTGAGTTGAACGAAAAGTTGGAAGATACACCAGAACTTATCAACGATGACCCATTTGGAGAGGGTTGGATTGTAAAAGTGAAGGTATCTGATGAATCTGAAATGGAGAATCTTCTTTCAGCAGCCGATTATAAAGAAATAATAGGATAAATGATGAAACCAAGAGTTAGTATAATAATGGGAAGTACTTCTGACCTTCCCGTTATGAAGAAAACTGCCGATTTATTGGATAGTTTTGATGTTCCTTTTGAAATACAGGCTTTGTCGGCACATCGTACTCCTGAGGAAGTAGAACAATTTGCTAAAAATGCAAAAAGTAGAGGAGTGGAAGTAATTGTTGCTGCGGCTGGAATGGCGGCACATCTTGGAGGTGTTATTGCATCAATGACGACTTTACCTGTAATTGGTGTGCCTATTAAATCCACATTAGAGGGATTGGATTCGCTTTTGTCTATTGTACAAATGCCACCAGGAATACCTGTTGCAACGGTAGGAATAAACGGGTCACTAAATGCGGGAATTTTAGCAGTGCAAATTTTGGCAACTGCCGATAAAGAGTTAGCAGAAAAATTAGTGGACTACAAAACCAACTTAAAAGAGAAAATAGTAAAAGCCAACGAAGAACTTTCTAGGTTAGAATATAAAAATTTAGTGAAATAGTAATGCTATATATTATATTGACACTATTGTCTATTCCTTTGGTAATTCAAATATTACTGGGGTTTAATTTGATAAAAACCAGCATTTCATTCAGACTATTAAGTCTATTGAATATCGTTGATTTTGGATTTTTTTCTTATATTAGTTACTACTTTTTAGCAAGTGAGTTATCACAAAATAGTTGTAATACTACTTGTGGTGGACTTTTAAATGTAATACTTATTTTTTTATTAATTTTATTAAGTATTATTGGTGTTCAATTTATTATTAACAAACGAAAAAAATAAACTATATAAAACAAAATAATAAAATAGAAAATTTTAATTTTGCGGGCAAAAAAACATTTGTTCGTGTTGATTTCAACGTTCCTGTTGATGAAAACAAAAACATAACAGACGATACTCGTATTCGTGCTGCTATGCCAACTTTGAAAAAAATAGTAGAAGATGGTGGTCGCTTGATTATCGCATCTCATATGGGTCGTCCAAAGAAAAATCCAGATTTAAAATTCTCATTAGAAGTAATTGTAAAAAGAGTTTCTGAACTATTGGGTGTAGAAGTGAAATTTGCAAAAGATGCTTTGGGAGAAGAAACTGAAAAAATGGTTGCTGAATTGAAAGACGGAGAAGCTCTATTATTAGAAAATATCCGTTTTTATGAAGAAGAACAAGGAAAACCTCGTTTGGCAGATACAGCTACTGACGAAGAAAAAGCAGAGGCTAAGAAAGCAATCAAAGTAGCACAAAAAGAGTTTGCTAAAAAACTAGCATCTTATGCTGATGTATATGTAAATGATGCGTTTGGAACAGCACACCGTGCTCACGCTTCTACGGCTGTTATTGCTGGAAATTTTGATGCTGACCACAAAATGTTCGGATTTTTGATGAACAAAGAGGTTAGTGCAGTAGCTAAATTGATGAAAAATCCAGAAAGACCATTTACGGCAATTATGGGTGGTTCTAAAGTTTCTACTAAAATTGAAATCATCGAAAATCTACTTGGAAAAGT
>PDWI01010203.1_pt1 | contig 10559 bp, 8 predicted proteins | sample 1430891 | NCBI WGS metagenome assembly PDWI01 (sample SAMN01162508, study PRJNA174530) | Oral metagenome, whole genome shotgun sequencing project. | biome: Marine environment; feature: Marine mammal; material: Swab sample of the gingival sulcus; isolation source: swab sample of gingival sulcus... | reverse complement strand
AAAATAAAATTAATAGATGAGATTTTGGGGTGTTGAATACATAGTAAAATGGTCAAAAAATATAATGTTTTTTTGACCATTCTTTTTGTCCTTTATGCCTAAAATTATAACAAAAATAAACCGCATCTAGTAATATACGCGGTTTTTTTATTTATCCTTAAAATTTAATTATCTGTATAGGTTTTTAAGCCGGATTATCTATATCAATAAATTTAACATCTAAATGATATTCTTTTGCTAACCATTCTCCTAGTGCCTTAATGCCATCTCTTTCTGTTGCGTGGTGTCCTGAAGCAAAGTAATAAATACCTTGTTCGCAAGCACTGTGAAATGTTCTTTCTGATATTTCACCAGAGATAAAAGCATCAAGACCTTGCTCTGCAGCTAAGTCAATATAGTCTTGTCCTCCGCCGGTACAAATTCCTACTGTTCTAATTAATTTATGTGGATGTTCACCAGTAAAGTTATCACAAAGTGTTGGTTTTCTATCCAAAATTTTTTCAATTTTTTGAGCTAATTCTTGTGATGATATTGGTATTTCGAGATCACCATAAATTGGAATAGAGTACAGTGAATCTTCCATACCTTTTATATTTTTAATCCCTAAATGCTTTGCTAACTGAGCATTATTTCCAAGTTCGGGATGTATATCTAAAGGTAGGTGATAGCCATAAAGATTAATATCATTCATTAATAATTGTTTAATCCTTTTACCTTTCATCCCACGAATACAGGGTTGTTCATTTTTCCAAAAATAACCGTGATGAACGATAACAGCGTCAGCCTTATATTTTATTGCTGCTTCAATTAAATGTAAACTTGCCGTTACACCAGTAATCACACGTTGGACATTTGTTTTACCTTCAACTTGCAATCCATTTGGTGCATAATCTTTGATTGCTTTACTATTTAATTTTGTGTCTAAAATAGTTTCTAATTCTAAATTATTTAACATTTTTATTTAATATCCTTTAAAAATAACCTAAATGTAAGTATTATTTTTCCATAAAATGATTACTATCATGAATAAGTTGTAGAAATAAATTAAGTGGAATATCTACATTATTTTGTTTTTCATTTTTATTATTAACATATTTAAAATACCCATTTTTAGGTTTAATTTGATATTGCTCACCTTCAGGCATAATAGCAACTCGCCATAACCTATTTGCAGCTAGAACCCATTCACGATCATTTTTTTGCATTAAATTAATACCTTGAGCATAATCTGAAATAGAATTTTCTACACCTAAATATTCATTTAGTAATGTTGGTAATATATCTAAATGGCTTGAAACTTGGTCATATATTTGTGCCTTATTTTGTGTATAGAGCATCATAGGTAGTTTTAAATGACTATTGTCAAAATGACTACTATTATTATTTTTTATAAAATTGGCTGTGATTACAACAGTTGTTTTAGATAATAAATCTTTTGATTCAAGAGATTGCCATAAAGTTGCCAGCTGTTTATCTAGCGATAGTATTTTTGATGCGTTTAAATCTAAATAGCTAAAAAATGGTTGATTTGAAACTGTATTTAGCCAGTTTTCCCATTTTGTTATTGCTATATTATTTGATTTAACAGAGTATAATTTTAATTTTCTAAATAAAGCTTGTTTATAAATAGGTTCTTTAAAACCATTTGTGGAGAAAAGCCCTAATTTATATTGGTGCTGTTGTAATACATCAATTAAAGGGGATGATTTTTTTTCATTTAAAATAGAATCAACATATTGTCCACTTAGCCCATAAAATAATCCAACAATATTTGCAATTGATGAATCACCTGCTGAATAGTGTTTAGTAAAATTAATTGAATTTGCACGAATATTTGATAAAGCGGGCATTTTTTCTATATTAATTTGCGATAAATTTAGATTTTTAATATTTATAATAATAATATTGTTTTTTTCTATTGTTTTATCGATCTGTAACGTTGTTTTAGGATAATCTAAATAAAAGGCATCAGGACGTCCATTTTGCTTTATTTTTTGATCTAAAATATCTTTTTGAGCCAAGCCGTGTTTTTCAAAAAAAGATTTTGCGGTCATAGGATAAGATAATGGATAGTTAAATTTTTGAGCCGTAATAGGACGATATAACATAATATCGGCAATGGCATAAAAGAGGTGAGTAGCCACAAAACAACTAATAAAGAAGAAGGCTATAGATTTCCCCCATTTTTGACGTTTAAAGCGTCTTAACTTATTCCATATCCAATAAGAACAAAAAATTTCAGTAATTAATATTGTCAGTATTGGAATAATAAAATACCAATAATTAAAATTACTGAGATCTTTTGGGGTAACAAAAATTTTCCAAACAAGTGGAGATAAGTGTAAATAAAGCGTTTTAAATATTTCTGTGTCAATTAACAGAATGCTCATTCCGATTGTCGCAATAATGATAGAAACAATACGAAAAGTAATTTGATTTTTAACAATAAAGCTTAAAGGGAAAAGAATTAATACATAAATAGCAAAAACGACAAAGCTAAAATGACCAAACAAACTAATAAAGAAATAAAGTTTTCCAATTAATGTATTTGGCCAGTCTGCATTAAAGGCATAACGAGAAGCAATACCAAGGGCGATAATAATATTAAATAAACTAAACCAGTGTCCCCAAGTAATACGTTTGGAAATTGCGTCTTGTTGCTTTTGAAAAAAACAATTTAAAAAGTTAAACATATTAGTGTTTAGTAATTAATGAGTTTTTTAATGCTTGTGAAAAAGCGTTAGCTAAAGATTCTCGTTGTTGTGGATTATGAATATTATTTAATAAAATATTACTAACCATATTACCAAGTGCTATTAATGACAAATCAACGGGTGTTTTATTCTTTTCTAACACTGTAATTAATTCATTGAGAAGTTTATCAACTTGTTCATCTTGATATTTAGATTTTATTGCCATAAATAAAAGTTTACCTAGTAACTAAATAGGGGAATGATAGCATAAATTTTTTAAGATAAAATGATTAACTAGCGAAAAATGTGTTGAAAATTCAGAAAAATAGTGACTAATTTATATTAGTACTATAATTGATTGTAAAATAACGAATATCCATATAAAAATTACAATAAATAATCGTTATTTTTATAGAAATTTAGAAAATAATTGATTATTCTAACATTACTTCAACAGTGCATTTATATAATGATGGAAAAATAATAATGAGAAAAAATTATATTGATTGGGATAGTTATTTTATGGGAATTGCGATTTTATCTGCAATGAGAAGTAAAGATCCCAATACGCAAGTTGGTGCTTGTATTGTGAATCAAGAACATCGAATTATTGGTGTGGGATATAATGGTTTTCCAGCAGGCTGTAAAGATGAGGATTTTCCTTGGGCAAGAGAGGGGGATTTTCTTGATACAAAATACCCTTATGTTTGTCACGCTGAACTCAATGCGATATTAAATAGTATTAAATCATTAAAGGATTGTATTATTTATGTTGGATTGTTTCCTTGCAATGAATGTACAAAAGCGATTATTCAAAGTGGTATTAAAGAGGTTGTTTATTTATCAAATAAATATGCACATACAGATACTCAAAAGGCATCACAAAAAATGCTAGATAGTGCTGGTATAAAATATCGACAACTAAAAATAGATAAAGAAAAAATAGAACTTTATTTTGACTAATAATATTCGCTATTTTGTTAATTCTTTTACTAAATTGACCGCTTGTATTGTGAAAGGCAATATCATAATTGCACTTTTTAGCCCTGTTGCAGCGGCTTTTTTATGAGATTGAGCAATTTTAATAAAGCCGAGTTTATGCCAAAAATGATAGAGTTCTTTTGTTTCACCATAAGAGACTGATAAAAAATCGTATCCTTCACTTTTACATTTTTGAATAGCTTCTTGAATAATTTTGGAACCAATACCTTGATTTCTAAATATGTCATCAACAGCAATACGAGAGATACGCGCTGATTTTAATGATAGGGCAGTTGGTTTTTGTAAATGTAATGCCAAATATTGTACGACTAAATTGCCTTTAATTCGGCGTTTTCCTTGTGTAATGGGTTCTATTAAATTATATGCTATATTTCCTTCATTTAATAACCAAGCACAACCAATTAGTTTATTATTTATTATTTTTTTTATAAAAAACTGATTATCATCATCGAATAAACGCCTTAAATCATTAGGAGAGGTTTGGTAATGAGCAGATTTTAATAAATCAAAGCAAGCAAGTGGGGAGTTTGCTGGAATATTTTGTAATTTATTCAATACTAACAATTCATCACAAAAATTTTCTAAAGGATCATTTATTAAGAAGCGTAGCGGAGTAGTGAGTTTATGTATTTTATATTTTTTATTTATTGCTGGAATGAATTTTAATAAAAAGCCATTCCCTGTTCCTTCATAATTATTGGTAGTTGTTGCCAAAATACAAGTATCAAAAAAATCACAAAAAAGCATTAAACTATCAATATTTATAGATGCGGCTTCATCAATGATAAGAATAGTATTTTTTGATAGTTCATTATTTTTTATTATTTGAGTTAAATTATCAGGTGATATAAATTTTCCTTTGATTTCTAAAAAATGCCAGAAAGTTTTCATTACACTAGATGATCTTGCACAAAAAAGAATATCTTTTTTAAGAATAGAAACACTATGATTTGCAATTTCAGCAAGAAGAGCTGATTTACCACGACCTCTTGGTGATGTGATTATATGTGTTTGTTGAAAATTTGCGAAAACTTCATTAAAAATAACCGCTTGTTCTTTTGTTAAAGTAGGATAATTTTTATCCTTAATTATATTCAGTGAATAGGATGTTCTTAAATTTTTTAGATCAAATACCTTTTGCTTTATAAAGTGGTATTTTTGAAAAAGATTTTCAAAGTGTTGAAAAAAATGAGGGCAAGGTTTGTTGTGAGAAAAATAGCGATTGCTATCAAAATCAGTATCTTTATTTAATGTCATTATATTAGGAACAATAATGATAAAATCACCTCCAGCCTTGAGTGTTCCTTGAGCTATTGCAAATGCGGTGAGATTAAAATTTAATAGGTTTCCTTCAGCAGCATTAAAAATAATGGTATTAAAATTTTGTCCTAAAAGATTTTTCGCATTATTAAAACGAATGTAATGCATATTATGAGGAGGATTTTCAATATTTGCAGACATATAGAGATCATTTTTAGTAAAAATCTGATTTTCAATATTTTTAATCTGTTCACAAATAATCAATCGACGCATAATTTTCCTTAATTAAAGTGTATTATGTTCTTTATTTATAACCACTTTTTTTGTACTCTGTATAAGATAATTTTATCAGGAATTGAAACGATATAATATGAAAATTAATCATTGGGTTATATTAGGCATTTTTTATCTTGTCTGTTTGTTAGGTATTTCAGGTTGTGAAGATAAGCCACATAGATATTCTTTTTATTATTGGCGAACAGAACTGAATTTAAATAGAGCGGAGCAAGAAGCATTAAGTCAGCAAACAGCAGATAAATTATATGTCCGTTATTTTGATATAGATAGAAAAAAGGGACAATTTACCCCTTTAGGAATTATCTTTAAAAAAGATAATACTGTTGATTTTGATAAAGAAATTGTTCCTGTTATTTTTATTACTAATCAGACTTTTTTATATATAACTGATGAAGAAATTTCAGAGTTAGCTCATAAAGTGACTGATTTAATTACTAAGAAAACACGACAGCTTGGCTTTAAGGAATCAAATGAAATTCAAATTGATTGTGATTGGACGAAAAATACAAAAGTAAATTATTTTAAATTTTTAAAAAAATTACAAAAAGTAAGTGGTAAAAAAATATCTATTACACTTCGGTTACATCAAGTTAAATTCAAAAATAAAGCGGGTATTCCTCCTGTAGATAATGTTTTTTTAATGTGTTATTCAACTTCATCCCCATTAGAAAATAGTAATAAAAATTCTATTTTAGATGTGAATACGTTAAAAAATTATTTAAAAAATATTGATGATTATCCAATTAAAAATATTACTGTTGCATTACCAATTTATTCTTGGGGAATTATTACTAACCATTTTGGTAAACATAAATTAATTAATGCGTTAAATAAAAAAGACTTGGAAAATCCTAACTTTAAAAAAATCGCGGAAAACAAGGCTATTATTCAAAAGTCGGGCTTTTATTTTGGCTTTTTTTTAAATAAAGGTTTTGAAATTAAGGTAGAAGAAATTTCACAACAACAATTACAGCAAGTAATAGATTTTCTTGAATTTAAAATTAATGATTTTGATATTATTTATTACCATTTAGATTCGAGATTTATACAAAATAGGGAACTTAAATTATGAAAAAAACATTATTTTCTTTGATGTTATTATCAATTTTACCAAATAAAACATTGGGTTGTGTTTCTGAAGATACTCAGTCGTTATATTTTAATTTATTTACTCAAAATATTATTACAGATAAATCATTTACACCTTTTCTATATTCTCCAGATATTGGTTTTTATCATAATAAAAATATTTCTATTCCAGATGAAAATCTGGAGGATTGGCAACGTTATTTTGATAATAAACTATCCTACGAACAAATAAAGATACTGGTTTATAAAGTAGGGGCAGAAGAATTAAAATTATGGTTAGATAATGATACTCAAAGTGTAGAAAATGAATTATTAAATGGATTAGATCGTCAGATTATTTATAAATATTATGAAGGTCTTAAATATTTAGTTGAGGCTAAATATCTTCAACCTTATATGCGAGTAATGTCTAAAGATAATTTGGATTGGGGGGATAATAAGGATGTTACTAGCCTTAATTATACAAAAATTATAAATAATTTAATGAGGTTGTATAAATCGGCTGAAGACCAAAATATTAAATTACGTTATGCTTATCAATTAGTTAGGTTCTATCATTATAATTTGAAATTTAATGAAGCGGTACAAGCATTTAAAAAACTTGTTGAACCTTTAAATTTAAAAACAGCACCTTATTATTTAGCATTAGAGCAATATGCAGGTGCTTTGAAAGGACGTGGTGAAATTGATAAAGCAAACTATTTATTCTTAAAGGTTTTTCAATATACTAAGAGACATAAAGATAGAGCTTATTCATCCATTAATTTAAGTAATCAAGGTGAATTTAATAAATTATTGCAACAGGCTAAAACAGATAAAGAGCGTGAAATGATTTATTTCTTATTAGCCTATCAATCTTTTAATGATCAACTTCCTATTATGGAAAAAATTGTTGAAATAGATCCTAATTCTGAAATATTAAAGATATTACAAACTCGTGTTTTTGTAATGCTAGAAAAATATTTTTTGGAAAAGTTTCCTTATAATTATCAAGAAAAAAACACTCCTAAATTAGAGAATCGTTTACCCTTAGTTTCTACAAATGTAGACTATGATACTCAGTTTGAGCGGGCAAAATTATTAACACAAAAAATATATCAATTGGCTAAGGATAAGGCTTTTTGGGGAATATCTTTAGCTTATTTTGAATTTTTAAAGCAAAATTATATTAATACACAGCTAATTTTGGAAAAAATTGATACAGAAAATAAAGAATATCAAGAGCAGATTGATTTATTAAATGTGTTAAGTGAAATTGTTGCAAAAGATTCTATTGATGCTGACTTTGAAGACTATTTAGTTAAAAATTACAGTAAATTGTTTAATTTACAAAAAGATGAGCGATATGGATATAGTGTCTTATCGGATACATCACAATTTATTATTTCTATTTTAGCTAATCGTTATTTTATTCAAGGTGAGAAAGCAAAATCATTTTTAATGCAACATAAATTATCTGATGTGCAGGAAATTTTAGATTATTCACTGATTAAAGATCTTGATTATTTTTATAATAAAAAAGATAAAAATTTATTTGAAAAACAAATAATAATGAAAAATGTAGATGTTGAAGATCCTAATTCGTTATTCTCTCTTTTATATGGTGATTTTGCAATGCGTAATACTGATTTTTCAAAAGCATATTTATATTATCTTTCAATTATAAATACAAAAGGGATTATTCCAGAAAATTATGAATACGAAGAAAAGGGTAAAATAGTGGTTAAAACTTATAAAGAATTACGGAAATTTGATAAATTTAATCATATTTCTTTATATGTATTTGGAAATAATAAAGAAGAACATTTTAATGCAAAACCAGAACACTCAATGCAATTACCTGATTTTATCAATGAGTTTTCTTTTATTCATTCTTTAATAAAAGAGAATAAACAGATTAATAAATTAGAACTTGCCAATATTTTAGGAAAGTTACAAGAAATTGCAGAAAATGATGATGAGCAAGCAAGTAAAGCAAATCAGCTACTAGGAAATCTGATGTATAACACATCAAAACTAGGCTATTTTAGACATTTATTTGTTTCTAATTTAAGTAATGCTCAAGATTCAAAATATTTTTTCTATACAAGAGAAATGGAAGAAAAATTTTATTATGGTGATAAAAAATATGGTAATCCTGATGCTTGGCATTCAATTCAATATGCTAAGTCATTTTATCAAAAAGCACTAGAGCTTACAGATGATAAAGAACGACAAGCAGAAATTCTTTTTCAACTGGCAAGTATAGAGCAAGGGGATTATTATCAATGGGCAGAAGATAAATACTTAAGTGATAAAAAATATTTAAATACAGTAAAAAATAACAAGTACCGACATCACTTTAACCTATTAAAAGATAAGTATTCAGAGACAAAGAAAGTACAGGAATTACAATCAAATTGTGCCTATTTTAAGTATTTTATGACACACTAAAAAGTGAAGAAGCGGTAATATTTGCAAAATAATTTACCAATATTACCGCTTGATTATTTTTGTTTAATTATTTTTCTACACAATCCATTAAAAATTGAGTAAGAAGAGGTACTGGGCGACCAGTTGCTCCTTTAACTGCTCCTGATTTCCAAGCAGTACCAGCAATATCTAAGTGTGCCCAAGTATAGTTTTCTGTAAAGTGAGAAAGGAAAATTCCCGCGGTGATAGAGCCTCCTGCACGACTACCTACATTCGCTAAATCAGCAAAGTTTGATTTTAAATCATCTTCGTATTCTTCGTTCATAGGTAAACGCCAAGTATAATCTTGAGATTTTTTAGCACTATTTAATAACGCATTAGCAAGGGAGTCATCTTTTGAAAGTAATCCACTATTAATATGACCTAATCCAACAACACAGGCTCCTGTTAAAGTTGCAATATCAATAACGTATTTTGGTTCAAAGCGTTCAACATAAGTTAAAGCATCACAAAGTACTAAACGCCCTTCTGCATCGGTATTTAGCACTTCAACTGTTTTTCCTGACATCGTTGTTAAAATATCACCTGGTCGGTATGAATTGCCATCTGGCATATTTTCACAACCAGCTAATACACCAATCACATTAATTGGAAGTTGTAATTCGGCAATGGCTTTCATTGTGCCATAAACAGAGGCAGCACCACCCATATCATATTTCATCTCATCCATTGCGGCAGAAGGTTTAATTGATATTCCACCAGAATCGAAGGTTAAACCTTTACCTACTAATACAACAGGTTTTTCATTAGGATCTTTGGCATTTTTATATTCAATAATAGACATATAAGCAGGATTAGCAGAACCTTGAGAAACCGCTAAATAGCTGTTCATTTTAAGTTCAGCCATTTGTTTTTCATCAATAATGGTTGTTTTGATATTTGGATATTCTACATCTAATTGTTTGGCTAATTCAGCAAGATAAGCAGGATTACACACATTCGGAGGGCTGTTAGCAACATTTTTTGCAAAACTTACCCCTAAAGCCACCGCTTGAGCGTCTTTAATAGCCTTATTAACACGTTCTTGATTTTCAGTATTAAGACAAATTTGTTCTAATATGCAAGGTTGTGATTTTTTACTTTTGAAATCATCAAAAATATAGAGAGTATCTAAGATAGTTTCTACACAAAAACGTGTTGTCCAATATTCTCCTCGATCTTGCAGTACAAGATCATCTAAGAAAAGATGACAATGTTTAATGTTTGTTTTCTTCAGTGTTAGAGTAATGGCTTTAATAATTTTTTTATACTGCAGTTCATTTAATGGATCTTTTTTTCCATAACCGACAAGTAAAAGACGAGAAAAAGTATTATTTTGTAGGTGGATTAAAAGTGTTTCTGAAATAGAACCTTTAAAATCACCAGAAGCAATAATATCAGTGATGATTTTTTTTACTTCTTGATCTAAATTTTGGGTATTTTGTGACAGTTCGCCATCTTCATAAACACCTACAACAACACAGTCTGTTTTTTGTGTGAAATCGATTTTTTTTGAACAAAATTTCATTTATTTTTCCTTTAGTTAGGTTTTTACAATGCTATAAAATTATCCTTTTTACGATAAATTGCAAGTAAAAAATGAAAATTAGTGATTTTTTGTGTCTAAAACGGTATGATTACAAGTTTGTAAGCGGTTAGATTTATTATAAAATCTTAGATTTACTTAATAACCGTAACACTTCCCCAAAAAGAAAAGTCAGTTAGAATATACATTTTGGCTTTTCTTGACGGAGATAAGTGTTATGT
>PDWI01010652.1_pt1 | contig 10563 bp, 8 predicted proteins | sample 1430891 | NCBI WGS metagenome assembly PDWI01 (sample SAMN01162508, study PRJNA174530) | Oral metagenome, whole genome shotgun sequencing project. | biome: Marine environment; feature: Marine mammal; material: Swab sample of the gingival sulcus; isolation source: swab sample of gingival sulcus... | reverse complement strand
GCTGTGATGAGTGTCAGCGATTGGCTTAGCCCTCGGTGTGTAACAGGGATACCACAATAAGCAGGTGCAGCAACGCCAGCCGTTATCCCTGGGATTATCTCGTAAGGGATATGGGCGTTATGTAGGGCTTGCATCTCTTCTCCTCCTCGTCCAAAGACAAAAGGGTCGCCACCCTTCAATCGGACGACAGACCCTTTTTCTTCTTTTCCAAGTTTTACTAAAATCTTATTTATTTCATCTTGTGAATGTGCATGCAGTCCTGCACGCTTACCCACATAGACCTTCCTTGTTATTTGAGGTATTTGCTGTCCTGGCCCAGCTCCTACAAGAAATACCTTTGCCATATCCTTAAGCTTTTGAGAACTCCTGAACAAGCTGTTCTAATAAGGTGTCAACTTTGTCCTTATTACATAGTTCATTTGCTGTAATAGCTCTGTGCTTGCCCTGATAGAAGGCGTTGAGCTGAAGCTGACCATTGTCCAAAAGCTTACAGCAGCAACCGAAAGGCATGGCACAGCCTCCGCCCAAACTTTGTAGGAATTTGCGTTCGGTGTTTACTTCAAATGCCGTTTTCTCGCAGTGTAATTTAGACAAAAGCTCAGCCGTAGCCTTGTCTCCTTCCCTCATCTGTACGGCAATTGCTGCCTGTCCTGCTGCAGGAACTAAGTCCTCAATGGCAAAAGTCTCACTAATTTCCTGCTGAAGGTTTAAGCGTTTAAGCCCAGCATAAGCCATGATTATAGCATCGTATTCGCCAGACTTTAGCTTGTCGATACGTGTCTGAACGTTCCCACGTATTGGACGGCATTCTATGTCTGGACGAAGGGTTTTGATTTGCTGTATGCGACGAGGACTTGATGTCCCCACAATCGCATTTCGAGGTAAGCTATCTATTGTATAAGCTCCCAAGAGGACATCGTTTGCTTCTTCACGAGGCAGTATGGCACATAGTTCTGTCTTTGGGGCAGGCTCTACAGGGAGGTCCTTTAGGCTGTGTACGGCAATATCAATGCTACAATCTATTAGTTTCTCTTCAATCTCTTTGGTAAATAGACCTTTGTCGCCAGAGGCATCTAAGGAAAGCTTGAGAAATTTATCGCCTTTTGTCTTGATGATTGTAAGTTCGACTTCTAAGTTTGGGTAAGCCTCCTTGAGGAGACGATGTACTTCTTCTGCTTGATAGAGGGCTAATGCACTACCACGTGTGCCAATGACTATCTTATTCATTATCTTTTTTCTTAGTTTTCTATATCTTCTGTTAAGAGCGATGAGCCTCCTTTTGCTTAATTTTCTTGAATAATGCCTTAGTTGTATCAGCATAATGTGAAGATCTCTCTCCCTCACTTAGCTCTCTAAGAGCAGAGACGAGGGCTGTCGTGTAGGTTATCCTAAAATGCTCGTCATATTGTGCAATCAATTCTCTTTGCTGATCGCTTAAGGTCTTTGGGAGGTTGCGTAGCTCTCGCTTAAGCAGTAGCTGTGATACCTTCTGAATGTCTTCGATGCTCTCACGAACGCCTGATGCTTCACACCATAGTACAAAGTCTTGAACAAAAGTCTCAATCTCTGCTTCTATTAAAGTTTGCTGCTCGTCTGCCTCCTTTTCCGAAGTAAGGTTTTTCAAATCGTCAATAGCATAGCTAAAGACCCTTGTTAACTCTACGACATCGTTTGCTATATTACGAGGTACAGCAAGGTCAAAGAAAAATAAATCTTCTTTAATATTCAGCTTGATTAAGTCTTCTTTGAGAATTATGGGATTAAGTGAAGAGGTTGCGACAAAGATGAGATTAGCCTCTTGCACTGCTCTTAGCATGTCGCCTTCAGTAAATATCTTTGTCTTGGGGTGCGTAGCCTGAAAGCGTTCTGCTCGCTCACGCGTTCTGTTATAGAGTAAGACCTCTTTGAAGCCTCGTCCTACAAGTCGCTCATAGACCGTCTCGGCAATCTGCCCTGCTCCGATGATTAAAGGCTTTATATTAGACGAAGTACATTTGTTGAGCATGAAGTCTACTGCCGATGCTCCAGCAGATAGTTGCTTTGCTCCAAGCATAAAGTTTGATCGTACCTTCTTGGCAATCTCAAATGCCTTGTGAAAGAGGCGTGATAGTAAAGGGGTACTTATCTTATTTCGTGTCGCAATACGGAAAGCTTCTTTGAGTTGTCCAAGGATTTGCGTCTCGCCCTGTACCATGGACTCCAAACCCGAGGATAGGCGGAATAGATGACGAAAAAGCTCTTCTCCGTCAAGTTCTTTAAGCTTAGCCATTACTCTTGTGCTTAGCTCTAAGTTGCGTTGAAGAGATTGTCGTAAGACTTTGGAGAGTAGAGACGAATTATTCTCTTCGCTATCGTAATAGATTTCCACACGGTTACAGGTTGATAGAACGACAGCCCCAGAAATATAGCCCCAACGTTTCCAGTCTGATATAAGCATCACCGCCTCTTCCTCAGAGAGGGCAAGGCAAGCTCTTTCATCAACATTTGCTACGGTATAATCAATTCCTATTAGTCCAAACATAGTTTATCTTTTTGCTTATTGCGTCTTTTAGGGCTTTGTATCCTTCGTGAGCCTTTGCGTCTCCTTCTATAGCCCTTTCTCTTAAGATACTAAGATTTTTTAGATCTACTGCTAAATCTGTTGGTAGGCTTTCGCCCAATAGCTCTTTAATGACTTTACTTATCTCTGGCAAGCGGTAGGGTGTATGTATGGCAATGTCAATGCCTGAAGTTGATGCCTGAGCTGAAAAGTGCATATTCCCTTCATGGGGAAGGCTTAAGGATAGATAAAGCTTATGATTTTCTTTTGCTCTTGTTAAGATTAAGCGATCAAGTTCCTTATTGCCTGTTGCTGCAATAATGAGTTGATAGGGCTTAAGTTCAAAGTTTTGCTCAAACTCCTTGGCAATGTAATTTATCTCTCCTTGCTGATGAAGTATCCTTAAGTTCTCATCTAAATCTGGCGATAGGACACTTATTTTAGCACCACGCTCCAGCAAACGCCCTATCTTGCTATAGGCAGCCTTGCCGCCTCCCACAAATAAGATATTTGTCTCCTTTGACTTAAGAAACAAGGCTAAGTCATGTTTGTCTTTGTTCTTAGATTCTGCTTCCTGAGTGGATATCGTCATTTCTGTTAGAGCTACTACTTTTTGCTTGAGCTGATAAGGTTCTTCTAAGAGAGCCTTCTTTAGTAGAGCCTTATCTTCGAAAATGTTCTGAGGCTTGTCGTCAGCTAATAGCCTTCCCTTGTTCATGACAAGAACACGTTCTCCCCACTCATAGGCTAAGTCCATGTCATGTGTTGAGAGGATTATCGTTTTACCTTCTTTGTTTAGACGACTAAGAAGGGTCAAAACCTTCTTTTGGTGGTAGCAGTCTAGACTTGCTGTTGGTTCATCAAGGAGAATGACATTTGGGTCTAAGGCTAATATAGCTGCTAAGCTAAGCCATTTCTTTTGTCCTTCGCTAAGCTTGTGAGGAGCTATCGTTCTTAATTCTTGTAGCTCGAAGTCTTGTATAATTTCCTCAACCCTTGTGAGAACATCTTCTTCTTTTAATCCGAGGTTATACAAGCCAAAGGCAATCTCATCTTCAACAGAAGCACAAAAAAGCTGATGGTTAGCATTCTGAAAGACCAAAGCAACCTGACTTCGTAGCTCCTTAAGAGAACTTGCCTTTGTCGTAAGCTTACGACCTGCTAAATGATAGCTGCCATTCTGCAAGGGCAAGAGACCGCAAAGCAGTTTCATTAGCGTAGACTTCCCTGCTCCATTCTCTCCAAGAAGGACGATACGTTCTCCCTTTTGAATCGTAAGATTTAGCTCTTCGAGAGCTTTATATTTCTTTTCATATTCGTGGCTGACTCCTTCTAACCTAATGAAGTCTTTCAGCTCATTATTTTTATTCATGTCTTTAGTGTTAAGCTCTGTCTCATCTTCTTCGAGAGGCTTGTCTTCTGTATCAAAACCTCTTGAGACTAAACCATCATAGAGTTTGTTTACCTCGCTGTGAGCCTGAACGAAAGTTCTGCTAATCAGCATCGTCATATCCTGCAGTCGCTCACGATAAGTCCCACTGTAGGCAAGACGGCAGACCTGAGCTTCGTAAATCTGTCCCCTCATCTCGTCCAATACATGTATGTAGCGATAGACCAGTTCTAATAGTTCGACGAAGAGATTTGGGCAGTAGGGCGAGGATTTTAGACGACGAAATAGTTCATAGATTGGACATATCTGTATCATCAGCAAGACAGCCCCAAAGGCAGTTATGGCTCTTAGGCTGACAAGTGTGGCAAGCTCTATGCCAGACTTTGTAATACCCCATGAAGACCATGCTACAAGCGTGTCTGCATTTCCTCCTGCCCCATCTCCGATACGAGCAAATATGAGCGGTATGCTTGACGAAAGGATAAAGAAGAAGACTACACTAAGCTTACGGATTAGCTTCTTCGTCTCTTCTTGATACAAGCCCAAGGCTGCTCCATAGAAGAATAAAGCGATAAAAAGCAGTAGTCTAATCCATGGCACTATGAGTGCTAAGATTAGACCAAGTAAGCATAAGCTGAGGTATGTATCCTGCTGTTTATTTTGCATTAACTTGATTCTGTCCTAAGGACATTAAATCTTTAATTTTACTTCTATAATTCTCACAAGTATGAGAGTCTTCTAATTCAATACGACGAGATTTTGCCATTTGTAAAAACTCCAGTTCCCTTTCTATCCCAACATAATTTCGTCCTAATAAGTTTGCCGAAATCCCTGTTGTACTGCTTCCAGAAAAAGGGTCTAAAATAAAATCTCCTCTATTTGTTGAGGCTAATATTATACGACTTAACAAGGATAATGGCTTTTGTGTTGGGTGTTTACCACAAGACTTTTCCCAACGGGCAATAGCAGGTAAATGCCATACGTCTGTCATTTGCTTGTTATCGTTTAGCCTCTTCATTATATCATAATTATAGAGGTGAGGAACTTTTTTCTCTTTTCTTGCCCAAACAACAAACTCTGTAGAGAATGTAAAATAGCGACAAGATATATTAGGAGGCGGGTTCGTCTTTACCCAAGTTATGACGTTTAGTATTTTATAGTTTAACTCTGTTAATTGCTGTGCAACAGAAAATATATTATGATAAGTCCCACTGATCCATATCGTACCATTGTCTTTTAATTTCTCTCGACACAGACTTAGCCAACGATAGTTAAATTGATTTATTTCTTCATGAGACAAGGTCTTATCCCATGTGCCTTTATCTACACAAACAACCTTGCCACTCTGAATACTAATCCCCCCATTTGAAAGGAAGTAAGGAGGATCTGCAAAGATCATGTTAAACTTATAGTCAAACTGTTCCATCAAGGAGATACAATCTCCTTGTAGCAGTGTGAAATCTCTATTCTTCGAACGATAATAGATTTCTAAGGGCATAGACTATAATTCCTGTTTTAGTAAGCTAATGAAGTCTGTTATATTTATTAGATTGTAGATCTTAGGAATATGTTCAAAGGCTTCTTCTAATTTACTTTTTGCAGATAGCCAACCCTTACCATCTGTTATCCATACAAATTCATAATTATCCAAAGAGTTGATCTTAGGGGCAATCTCAGAATATGAACGAGCCACCTCATTAAGCTTAGAGCCACTAACATTATAAAAGTTTACTTCAATGAGATAAGTCTTGAGCTTTGTCTCTATGACAAAGTCAAAGCGTTTCAGATCAAATCCTAAGCAGGTAAGCTCATTGAATTCTGATGAATTAACTTCTGCTCTAAAGTTAATAGAGTTTTTTTCAAAGAACAAGGCCACAGTCTTTTGCATCTGTTCTCCAGTTCTATTCTTACGAGCATTAGTATCCATGCCAACTTCTACACCAAAAACATAGTCGACGAGGTTTGTAATATCTTTATTCTGAAAAATTTGAGCTAAACCAGTATCTTCTATATATTCTAATACCTTTTCCTCAGAATTAAAAAAGTCGGATAGCCAAACAAGTTCACCAGACCTGTTAAAGGTTTCTTTATCTCCAGTCTTTGTCCTAACAGCAACAAGGATTCCCAGAACAGAAAAAACACGATGATTCTCTTCCCAAAGGTTATGTATTGCTGTTTTTAAGTCTCGTTGACCTAAGAGATAATTTAATGCATTGAGCTTAATTTTTATCTTATCTGTATTTCTGCGAGCTTTTTCAAAGTCCGAGAAGTAGGATAAGGTGGCATTTGTTTCCTGTAGTTGCTCTATAAATTCATTAAAATTAGTCATGCTTATATTTTAATAATTTGTGATCAGTAATTCTGACAATAGTCCTCTTTTACTTGGTTTTGCATTAACAGATCGTTTTGCTTGGACTCTATTTATGTTGTAATCTTTGTAGATGTTGTCAAAGAATAGGTCTTTAGGATTTGCTCCTTTGCAGTCTGAATTGCTAAGCATGAGTAGACAGTCTCTTTTATCCAAATCAACATAGTAATCCCGAAGACGTAGTTGTTCCTCGTCAGAGAAACCCTCTTTTGAATAGGCATTAAAACTTGATGTTGCACTAAGAGGACGATAAGGAGGATCGAAGTATACAAAAGTATTCGTAGTTACATATGCTTCTGTTTGTTGAAAGTCTCCACTTAAAATTGTTACGTTTTGCAGAAGTCTACTATCTGTAAATATCAGTTCTTTATTACAAATATTTGGCTTCTTATAGCGTCCAAATGGGACATTGAATAATCCTTTTGAATTAACTCGATGTAGACCATTAAAGCATGTCCTATTTAGAAATATAAAGAATTTAGCAATATCTAAATCCCCCTCCTTGATAGTGTTATATTCCTTTCGACACTTTAGATAGAAATCTTTTTTAATCTCTTCTCCTGAGCAAGTGTAAAATTCTTGTTCAAGATAGTCAAGCTCCTTGACTAAGGCATCTGCATGATCTCTAATTACTTTATATGTTATAATTAAATTGCTGTTAATATCATTGATTACAGCCCTTTTTATGTTAGGGTAATTTTGGAGCATAAAATAAAGGACAGCTCCAGCTCCAACAAAGGGTTCTATATATGTTAAATCTTCAATTTGCCCTATATTCGTTGGTAAAGCTTTTTTTATTGAAGGAAGTAGTTGCCTTTTTCCTCCAACCCATTTTACAAATGGCTTAGCTTCCATCTGAGAGCCTTTTTGCATATCCTTTAAGCTGTTCACGCTTTCTTTTTTGAGAAGTGGCGGAAAGCCCAGATGAAGAGGGCGATGCCGATAAGGACTTGCAGGGCAAAGAGCCAAGGCTCTAAGGCTTCTGATGGCTCAAAGGCTGTAAAGAATGGCTTAGGGTTCAGCGTTGGGTCAAGCTTTTCTGCTAATACTCCTGCTCCATCGTCTGTCCCTCCTCCGAAGTCCAAATAACCTCCTAAGATTGGAACAAGCAAACAGATAAAAGCTCCTATCGTTAAGATTGCAGTATACAGATGTTTCTTTGAGCTTTGAGCCGTCTCCTTAGCCATCGCTAAAGTATTGCTTTCGCCAAGTCTTTCAAGTAACTTGATGACACCCAGAGTCATTGCTCCCTCAAGTAAAGAGAGTGGTACTTGCGTTACGGCAAAGATTCCCATGAATTTAGCCATTGAGCTAAGGACTCCTCCTTGTGGATCAGGATAGACAATCGCTAATTGTATCGAAGTTACGACATAGGTTGAGAGACTGCCCAAGAATGCCGCTAAGAAAATTGCCAGTGAGCGATTAGCTTTAAGTCCTAAGACAGCCTTATATATAAGGTAGGCAACAAAAGGACCTGCAATAGCCATAGAGAAGACATTTGCCCCAAGTGTACTGATTCCTCCGTGTGCCAATAAGAGGGCTTGGAAGATAAGTACGATAAGTCCAAGCAGAGGCATAGACATCGGCCCTGTTGATAGCGTACCAAGAGTAGTCCCTGTTAAGTGTGAGCTTGAGCCTGTTACCGAAGGTAGCTTAAGAGCCGAAAGGATAAAGACAAAGGCAGCATTGAGCGAAAGTTTTACTCGCCCTCGAGGATCACTCTTTAGCTCCTGACGAATAACTCGATAACTCATGATTATAAATGGTAGGGCTATGATATACCAAACCAAGCACCATGATAGAGGAAGATAACCCTCCATGATGTGCATTGCCATTGCTGGCTTTATTGCTGCTATTCCAAAAAGTAAGAGTAGATATAGACGTCGTAATTTCATTGTAGTTCTTTATAGTTTAGCCTCAGCACGACGAAGGTGATTTAGCCAAATACGGCAAATATCTTCATAGTCTGCTAGACCATGTAAATGACAATTTTCATTCCTATCACAGGTGTAGCCTGCATGTTCGAAGCGAGCCTTCCAGCTTTGCTCTTCCAGTTCCGCATCATCTTCCCAGTCGCCTGCCATGTCATTTAGGGCGTGGTCGCCTGCTACACTCATCAGAGGTAGTAGGTTAATAGTCTTTACTTCTGGGCATGTCTCTTTGAGGTAAGTCTCCAAATGTTCATAAAGCATTTCTTCGTAGTCTACCGTAGCTATAGCAATCTTCTTGTCAAGAGATTGTAAGTACTTATGTAGCTTCATGTATTTATTATTTGCTTCAGGGAACTTATTCGTGTGATTGCCATGTCCCATCAGCACGAGAGCCTCGCCTTTGTCGAGTCGTTCCTTGAAGTTGGTATACAGCACATCACCGACAGCTTTAATGTCTTCCTCGTCGTAGAGGAGAGGCTCACCTACTGCATAAGAAATGTTTGGATATTTCTCCTTGAATTCTGGTAGATAACGTTGATGAATGAAGGAGTATTCTAAACCGGGAATGATGTGTAAGCTCTGAATACTCACATGCTTGTAACCAGCCTCTCCGATAGCATTGAGCCAATCGTTAGTAGGGTAGTAGCGTTCGCCAGACTTGGCAAACCAACGACGAATACACATATTGGACGTGAAAGCCATGAAAATATCTCGTTCTGGATATTGTTCTTGAAAGAAAGCTCGCATACGTGCAAAACATTCGTGAGGACCGGGATAGGTGCTACCGAAGGTTACAAGGAGCAATGCCTCGTCATGTTTCTTTATCAGTTCGCTTGGTGCTACCTGCTTTACGCTCATTATCCTAATTTCTTATATCAATTATACCTTATTATATAAGGGTGCATTTTCGCCCTTCATACAAAGATAGTAAAAATCAATACTTCTCCGATTTTTTACAGGGCAAGCCCATCAAAATAGATCTAATAAAAGAAGAAGAATGTCGAGTCGCTAAAGTGCAGATTATGAGTGTTTTATGTCTGTCGTGTGTTGGGCGAAAAAATAATATATATTAAATTTCAAAATGATATATATTACTTTTTCAACTAACATATATAACTTTTTTGAATGATATATGTTATTTTTTTTAGACTCCTATAGTACTTCCTTAAAGGATTATAATTGTTTGTTTATAAGGTGGTTAAATAGACTGTTGGAAAGGGGCTGTCCCACTTTAGTAGAGCTATCGTGTAAAGGACTTTCTTAGGGGCATATCTTGATTGCATATACTTGATATAGCTTTTGTAAAACTAAAAAATAGGAAGATCAAAACTCGCTTTTTTATAGAAATATGCTCAGATATTTGGTACAAATGAAGAATTTCTGTAATTTTGAAAGCAGTAATTGAGTTATTGTAGCGGTTTACTAAGGCTTTTCCTTATGTTTATCGTTGGCTTTTTCGGACTTAAGTCCTTGATAGTTAAATGACTCTATGCTTAGATTGAAATAAATAAAATTATAATAGTTAAATTACAAATTCTAAAAGAAAAAAGAGATGAAGAAAATTTTCGCATCTATTTTAGTTGCATTCATGGCTGTAAGTCTAAGCACTGCAGTTTATGCACAAACTGACAGCGTTGCAGCTCCACAGGACTCAACTGCTACTAAGACAGAAGTAAAGAAAGATGCTGACAAGGCTGCTGATGCTGAGAAGAAGGCTGATGAGAAGAAGTCAAGTCATCAAATCTTGAAGGACAAGTTCATCGATGGAGGTGCGGACTTCATGTCATTGGTTGCTATCGCTCTTATCTTAGGTCTTGCAATCAGCCTTGAGCGTATCATTTATTTGAACCTTGCAAGTTCTAACCCAGAGGCTCTTCTTAAGCAACTCGAAGAGAAGCTTGACAAGAACGATATTGAAGGTGCTAAGGCTATCGCACGTAACACTCGTGGACCAGTAGCGTCTATCGCTTATCAAGCACTTATGCGTGCAGACCAAGGTATCGATGTAGTTGAAAAGGCTGTTATCTCTTACGGAGGTGTACAAAGCGGACTTCTTGAGAAGAACCTTTCTTGGATCGGTCTATTCATCGCAATGGCACCATCTCTTGGGTTCTTGGGTACAGTAGTAGGTATGGTAATTGCCTTCGATACTATCGAACAGGCTGGTGATATTAGCCCAACAGTAGTAGCAGGGGGTATGAAGGTTGCCTTGATCACAACAATCGGTGGTCTTGTTGTAGCACTTATTCTTCAAATTTTCTATAACTATATTCTTTCTTTGATCGAAGGTATTATCAACCGTATGGAAGATGCGTCTATCTCATTGTTGGATATG
>PDWI01010201.1_pt1 | contig 10563 bp, 9 predicted proteins | sample 1430891 | NCBI WGS metagenome assembly PDWI01 (sample SAMN01162508, study PRJNA174530) | Oral metagenome, whole genome shotgun sequencing project. | biome: Marine environment; feature: Marine mammal; material: Swab sample of the gingival sulcus; isolation source: swab sample of gingival sulcus... | reverse complement strand
TTAATTCTTGAAATAGTATCTAAAAATCAAAGACTTGATAAATTCTTAAAAATAAATCCCTTGTATAAAGCTGGATAGAGAGCTTGCGAAAGTCGAGTATTTTATATTTCATTTTTTACGTTTATTAAGAATGAAGAATGCACACGACACAATTCTGATTTTATTTTTAGTGCGAAATTAATAAAAAAACAAATATGCTACTTTTTTTTGTTGGTTTTCAAACAGTTATTTAACTTACAAAAACTTACCTTATTTTCTAAAGCAAAGACTCGTACAACACTTTCTGAATCTCTGTTCGTGTATTCAGTTTGATAATTTTGATATTGTCCGACTTTGGATGAATTCTATTCGACAAAAAGATATACAACAAACCATTTTCGGGGTCAACCCAAGCCATGGTTCCGGTAAAGCCTGTGTGACCAAAACTGGATGCTGAAGCCAGTTCGCAAGTGGGTCCTAAATCATTCGTCATTTCGGGCTTATCGAAAGCGATACCTCTCCTATTATCGGGGCAAAACGGACAAGCTGTAAATTCGTCTATTGTCGAACTATCAATATATTGCTTGTTAGCATAATGCCCTTTTTGAAGAAACATCTGCATCATTTTAGCAACATCGTTGGCATTTGAAAACAAACCCGCGTGTCCGCCAACACCGCCCAACATTGCCGCTCCCATATCATGTACATAGCCATCTACCAACTGATGACGGTAATAATCATCGTCTTCGGTGGGTACAATTTGAGTTTTAGAGTACTTATTTAAAGGCAGATACCCCAAATAGTTGGCACCCAAAGAGCTATAAAAAGTGGATTCTACAAAATCATTAATTGGAGCATCAACTTTCTGTTCTACAATCTTTTGCATCAAATAAAACCCTAAATCGCTATACCGATAACCTTCCTTTTTTCGTAAATCCGTATCTTTAATAATCTGATAAATCGTATCTCGATAAGTGCTGTCTATATACAAATTATCAGCGACTTGCACAGACCACTTGCCTTGTTTCTTATTTCTATAAAGTATCTGCTTGATACTATCTGTTTCAATAGTCGCCATAAAAAACGGAATCCAAGGCTTTAATCGAGCTTGATGCGTTAAGACATCTTTTATACGCAAAGATGCTTTATTAGAGCCTTTTAGCATCGGTAAATAATCGCCTAAAGTGTTATCTACATTAAACTTATCTTCATCCGTCAGTTTCATTAGCGAAGCTGTAGTTGATAATATTTTGGTTAAGGAAGCCAAATCGTACAAATCGCTCAAAGCAACCGACTGTTTTCCCTTAAAGGTGTGATGTCCAAAGGCTTTATGATAAAACACCTTCCCGTTTCTCGCCGCCAAAATCTGACAACCCGGAAAAGCCTTTTCTTGAATTGAGTTTAAAACGATACTGTCTATCTTATAGAGATAAGCCTTATCTACTCCGGCATCGGCAGGGGTTGTGTATTGCAAACGCCCTAAACTTTCTTCGGAAACACCTGTTCCAGCAGGGAATTGAGCATTGATACCCACCGGTAAGTGTCCCGAAAAAGCAGTTGCTCCGAATATTTTTTGAGCTGATATTTTCTGTGTAGCTTCCCAATCGTTGTACGAAACAACTAAAGCCTTAAAGTTCTGAATATCCTTAAACTTGCTTAAAGCATAAGGGTTTGCAAAGCAATTAAGCACAGTCGGGTGCTTTCGTGCAAATTTCTCTACAAACTTCATAGATGCTAATGAAATTCCGTAATTTTTAGAAGGTCGGCGATTGGTTTTGTGGAAACTAAAAATAGTCAAATCGTAGCCTTTTAGCTTCTTTTCCAAGGCATTCCAATCCGCTTGTGTAGGGTATTTTTTTATCTGAAACGCCTTTACATCTGTATATAAAGCCAAGCTTTTCTGAAAGGCATTTTCTTGACTCTCCCCTATGGCTACACTCGCAATTTTAAGTCCCTCCAAATTTTGAATAGGCAAGGTATTATCATTATAAACCAAAGTGATGGCATTATTGATTAACTTATCTCGTAAGGACACAACATCATCATTATCAAGCTGTTTAGAGATACTTTCTTTAGAAACCGTTTGATATTTATAAGCCCCCGACCATTGTTTAAGGGCTAAGATTTTCCTTAAATGCCCTTCCAATTCTTCCAAGCTTAAACGCTTATCTTTAATTGCCTTTTTAATCATTGCAACCGCTTTTGGCACATCTTTAGGAAACAGCAAAACATCGTTTCCTGCCAACAAAGCCTTTAAGTCCGCCTCGCCGGGTTTAAAGAATTTGCTCACGCCTTTCATATTCAATGCATCGGTAAACGCTAAGCCTTTAAAATTCATCTGTTCTTTTAAAAGCTCCCAGGAAACTTTTCGCGATAAGGTTGTTGCAGTATTCTTAGTGCTATCCAAAACAGGCACGAACAAGTGGGCTACCATAACGCCACCAAGCCCTTCGTTAAAAAGTTGCTTAAAAGGATACAACTCAACAGAATCTAAGCGTGTTCTAGGATGTAAAATAATCGGCAAGTCTTTATGCGAGTCGGTATCGGTATCGCCGTGTCCGGGAAAATGCTTTGCCACCGCCAAAACCCGATTGTCTTGTAAGCCCTTCATATACATATAAGAAAGTTCCGTAACCCTTTCCCTCTGCTCCCCAAAAGAGCGACTTCCAATGACCGGATTTTTCGGGTTATTGTTAATATCCACCACCGGAGCAAAGTTGATATGTCCACCCACAGCCTTTATCTGACGAGCAATCTCCGCTCCCATTTCATAAATCAAACTATCATTCTGAATTGCTCCCAACATCATCTGTCGAGGAAAGCGAACGGTGTTTTTAAGTCGCATAGAAAGCCCCCACTCCCAGTCTCCGGCTATTAAAAGCGGAACCTTAGAAACGGACTGATAGCGGTTGGTCAAATCTATCTGTTTTTCGGGCGTTCCCTGAAAGAAAATCAAGCCCCCAATTTTCTGATTTTTAATTAGCTTGACGATCTTATCTTCATGTTCCTTTTTCCTATTGGAATAAGCTGCAACCATAAAAAGTTGCCCAATTTTTTCGTTCAAAGTCATCGTATTTATCAAAGAATCTACCCATTGCGAGTACAAATACTGATGAAATGGCGGGTTTGTGTCCAAAAGGCTAGGTCTTTCTTGCTGAACACTCCAAGAGGATGATAGAATGAGTAAAGATAATATTATGAGTGCTTTATATAGTTTCATGTGTTTAAATTTTTGTAAACAAACTTAAATTTAATCATCCTACTATATGCCTTAATATCTCTCTGAGATAATCTGTTCCATAGGACAATTTTCTTTTACAACCTTCAAAAATATTAAGCTATCAAATACCATCATTAAATAGACTCATTTTTTTATCAAATACTAATTAACAAAAAATTGTGTCTTGTTCGAACCTCTTTCCTTATAGCATCAGGGCAAACGCATTACTTAGTGTCAAAACATATATTTTTTGGGCGTTCCCTGACGGTCGGGCTTTCCGTTCCAATCTTTTGTTCGTACCCTCACAAAAGGATTTCCTCTGCAATCCCTAACGCGGGCGTACGTAATGCCATTGCGAATGCTTTTTTTGGAAAGTTGACAGTTCCAAGTTAAAAGTTAAAAGTTAACTGATGGCAACCCTCAACAGACAACCAACAACCAACAACAGATAACACACAACAGACAACAACTTTTTCTTCTTATAAGAATGCTGCGTTTGCCCCGCCTTGGCATCTAACCGTTGCAAAACGATATTTTTAATGGATGATAGAAACTTCTTTCATTATTAATGGTAAATATCTTTCATTTGTATTGAAAAATATCTTTCATTTGTATTGGAAAATATTAAAACAAATTATAGACCAATATGATTCAATCAAGCAAAATATTTAGACCGACTTTAATATACATACTTGCTAGTGTTTTATTGTCTTTTACTTTAGGAGCTTGTAAAAGCAGTACTGCTTTTAGTTCTAAAAAAACAATCACCGTAAAAGGTGTGATTAAGCATCATACTCCGTATTGCGGAGGAGCTTACCCGACTCCCGAAATGGAAAAAGGCATAACAAAGCCATTTGCCAATCACAGTATGTTTGTTGTCGAAAAAAACAGCCAAAAACGAAACGCAGTGGCTCAGTTTACAACCGATGATAAGGGAAATTTCTCAGTAACATTGCCCATTGGCGAGTACGATGTTTATGGCAATCATAAAAAAGGCTCTTTTAAAGATTTTGTATCTAAAAACTCCAGCGGTAAATTCTTAGTCTTAAAAGATACGGAATGTCTCAAAAAATGGTACAACACACCCGAATTTTCTATCAATTCTCAAAAAGATACAATTATAGAATTTACCTATTCATCGAGATGTTATAGTGGGTTAAATCCTTGTTTAAAATACATTGGTCCTATGCGACCCTAAGTTTAACTAGTGGAAATTTAAACTAAAAACAGTATCTTTACAAAAGAAATATAAAGGGATAAATTATGAGTTTTACAATAAAAATTACAGAAAACACACCTCAATCAATGAGTATTGTGAATATGTTAAGAGCCTTAGCTGTTGATTATAATTTTTTACAAATTTTGGAAGATGATGTTGCGTCATCTGAATTAACACCTGAACAAAAAGCAGAACTTGATAGCAGATACGAATATGTATTAAAGAACCCAACTGTTGGCAAATCTTGGAATGAAGTAAAGCAAAACTTACAGTCTAAATAATGGAATATAAACTCATAATTAACCCTTTTGCAGAGCAAGAGTTAAAAGACGCAACAGAGTGGTATAATTTGCAACAGGAAAACTTAGGAGGTGATTTTCTGCAAGAAATTGACAAAACAATAACACGCATAACAGAAAACCCATTTCAGTTTCCAAAAGAAAGAAAGCAAATACGAAAAGCTATTGTAAAAAGATTTCCTTATTTGCTGTTTTTTTACGTTGATGATTTAATAATCAATGTTTTTGCTGTATTTAACACAAGCCGAAACCCGATGATATGGAAAAGCCGATTTAAAGACAAGGTATAGGTCTGGAATTAAAAAATTGTATGATTACGCAACAAAAAACAAAAATGAGTTTAGAACATTTTTACACCTTAGAGCATTTAAAAAATATAGACGAAAATAATTATTTGGCTAAGATCAAATTAAATGAGGAGCATCCGGTTTACCAAGGACATTTTCCTCAACAAGCAGTTGTGCCAGGTGTACTTCAACTTAATATGATACAAGAACTTACCGAACAAGTTGTTAAGCAAAAACTGATGCTAAGGAAAGTTACTAATGTTAAATACCTTAACATTATGACACCCGAAATGCAAAACATCACCTTAGAGGTAAACCATCAAATTAAGGAACAAGATATTAAAGTAAAAGCGGTCTTGAAGAATGAGGAAATTATCTTCACAAAAGTATCTGCTATCTTTACCCCTTTGTAAACAAAGCCTTAAGAGCTCCTAAAATATTAGGGAACTCAAACTTAAAACCCGCATCCTGTATTTTTTGGCAAGATACACGGCTTCCTTTAAGCAACAAAACCGAAGCTTGACCAAAAAGCAGTTTAAGAACAGCGGAAGGGACATTGGGCAAGTATATTTTTTTGCCATAAACCGAGCCTATCATATCCGTAAGAGACTTGTTATTAACATGTTCAGGAGCTACGGCATTATATACCCCTTGAAGCTTTTCCTGTTCTATGGAAAATTGAATCATCCGACATAAATCATCAATATGTATCCAAGGCATATATTGATTTCCATTTCCCAAGGCAGCACCCAAATTCCACACTATAGGTTTTAACATTTTAGGGAAAGCCCCTCCCTTATTCGATAAAACAACGCCAAAGCGTAAAATAAGCTCCCTTTCACAAAGGTTCAGGTCTGAAAATTGATGTGCAACCGCTTCCCACTTAACACAGACCGAACTTAAAAAATCTTCTCCGTGAGCATCCGACTCTTTAAAAATAGTGTCCGAATTAATGCTCCCATAATACCCTATGGCAGAAGTGGAAACAAGTGCTTTCAGCTTGACACCATTCTCCTGTAAAGCGTTTATAATCAAACTTAAGGAGTCCACCCTACTACTTATTATTTCTTGTTTTCGCTGTTTTGTCCACCGCTTATCTGCAATACCGGCTCCTGCCAAATGAACAATATAATTAACACCTTTTAATGCGTTTACATCTATTCTTTTTCCCCGAATATTCCATTCGTATTCGTTGGAATGAGACGCTTTTCTAGTTAAAAATCGAAGTTCGTATTTATCGTCTAAAAATGTTTTTAAACGATTAGCCACTAATCCTCCGGCTCCGGTAATCAAAACAATTTCCTTTTTTGAACTCATAAACAGATACTTTATTGATAATAAACTTTGAACAAAGATAAAGTTTTACCTTTGCAAAATGATAAAACAAAACAATTCTACTTTCGACGATTTTAAGATAAGTAAACCTCTACGCAATGCAATTGAGGATTTAGGGTTTATCTATGCGACTGATATTCAAAAGGAAAGTTTCCCGATTATCATGTCGGGGAAAAATATGGTGGGAATAGCTCAAACAGGAACCGGGAAAACATTAGCTTACTTAATGCCTCTTTTACAACAACTTAAATACTCCGAACAAAGAGAACCTCGTATCCTAGTTCTTGTTCCGACTAGAGAACTTGTTCTACAAGTAGTTGAGGAAGTTAAGTCTCTGACCTCCTTTATTTCGGCTCGTATTTTGGGTATTTATGGCGGAACTAATATCAACACTCAAAAACAAGCCGTTTATGAAGGTTGCGATATTTTGGTCGCAACTCCCGGACGCTTGCTTGATATTAACCTTACCGGGGTTTTAAAATTAAAATCCATAAAAAAAGTGGTTATCGACGAAGTGGATGAAATGCTAAACTTAGGTTTTAGACCTCAGTTAGTCAGTATTTTGGAGAGATTGCCCGAAAAACGTCAAAACTTAATGTTTTCAGCGACCATGTTGCCCGAAATTGAAAGCATCATTAAAAATTATTTTCCCTTACACGAAAAAGTAGAAATTGCCCCACACGGTACGCCTTTAGAATTGATTGAACAATACGCTTATCACATTCCTAATTTTTATACCAAAGCGAATCTTTTATCATACTTGATAACTCATGACGAAAGTTTTAAAAAAGTGTTGATTTTTGTCGATAATAAACGTCTTGCTGATAGGCTATTCGATGAACTACCTTCTGATATTCAAGAAAATGTGGGCGTTATACACTCCAATAAATCTCAAAATTATCGTTTTAGAATGATTGATGAATTTGAGAACGAAAAGATTCATTTTTTAATAGCAACCGATTTGCTGGCTCGTGGATTAGATATTCGAGATATAAGCCACGTAATTAACTTTGACATGCCTCAAAAACCGGAGCATTATATCCACCGAATCGGACGAACCGGGCGACAAGAAAAAAATGGGGTTGCTATTTCTTTTATCAACGAAGTAGAACAAGAATATCAAATGGAAGTTGAAACTTTAATGAAGAAGCAAATTAAACTTCTTGATATTCCCGAAGAAGTGCCTATTTCCAATAAATTTACGGACGATGAAATTGCAAAACCGAGACAAGTTAACAAAACCAAAATTGTTGGCATTTCCGGCTCAGGTGGAGCGTTTCATCAAAAAAAAGAAAAGAACACGAAGCAAAACTCCGGAAGCCCTGCCCTAAAAAGGAAGAAATATAAAAAGCCAATCCGTCGAAGCGGAAAGCATTAAGGTACAATCAGGGTAAATGCACTATAACAGCTAAAAACAGGGTGTCGTTTTTGTGCATTACAAATGCTTGATGATAAAAAAGCGTAGATTTATCTACGCTTAGGGCTTCGCTTCTTTGTTAGTTTATGAGGATAAAAAACTTTACTAAATCATACACAAATCAAAAAAAATACTCCCTTACCCCTTCGCAATCAGGGCAGACGCATACTCTAATTAATAGATGAATTTTAAAATCACAACTTTATAAAAACCAGAGTGTTAAACGTTTGTTTGGTAGAGACCTCACAGGTTTTGAAAACCTGTGAGGTCTGAAATAACCCTGTAAGATTATGAAATACAAAGCATTAATTTCTTTATGGTAAAAAGTGTGCATCTGCCCTGCCTTCGCAATCGCCCCGCGTTTACAATTCAAAACTCATAGTTTAAATTGCCATCATGACTAGAATTTATAATTCATAACTCATAATTTATAATTCAAATATCCGTCATGTTTGAAACCTTAAAACTTTAAAACCTTAAAACGTTCCAACTTTTTCATTCATAACTCATAATTTATAATTCAATTGCCGTCATGCTTGGAACTTTCAACTTGCAACCTGAAACTTGCAACTCATAAAAGCACACGCGAGGGCATTACGCACGCCCTGCGTTAGGGATTGCAGAGGAAATCCTTTTGTGAGGTCACGAGCAAAAGATTGGAACGGAAAGCCCGACCCGGAGGGGAACGCCCAAAATATTTTTTGACATAAAGTAATGCATCTGCCCTGCCTTAATTAAGGATGTTTGATAAAATTTATCCGTTATTTATTACCTTTGTTCCTTTCTAAAGGAAGTAAATCGGAATCCCTAATAATATGACCATACAACAGTTAGAATATATTGTTGCTCTCAACAAGTTTAAGCATTTTGTCAAGGCAGCCGAATACTGCGGTGTTAGTCAACCCACGCTAAGCATGATGATTCGCAAACTGGAATCGGAATTAGAAATATCCATTTTCGACCGCAGTCAGCACCCCATTCAGCCCACCAAAGTAGGACAAAGGGTTATAGAACAAGCCGAGCGAACTCTTTTGGAAATGAAGAAAGTACAAGAAATTGTCAACGACGATATAGACGCCTTGTCGGGCAATCTGAGTATAGGTGTGATTCCTACTTTAGCCTCTTATATCGTTCCGAACCTTATCAAAACTTTCAAAACCGATTATCCCGAGATTCATTTGGCTATCTCCGAAATGACCACCGAAAATCTTATAGACACGCTCAACAAAGGCGAACTGGATATGTTTATTGCAGCAACACCTTTAGAACAAGAGAATTTCTATGAGATTCCTTTATATTACGAAAAATTTTTAGCTTATTTCTCTAACAGCCAAAGTCATATTTATAAGAATCTTTCAGCCTCGAATATGCCTAACGAAAACTTATGGATTCTCGAAGAAGGACATTGTTTTAGAGACCAGGTTTTTAATTTCTGTACCGAAAGTTTGTCTTACAATCAAATATTTGAATCCGGTAGCATCGACACGCTAATTAGAATTGTTGATACCAATGATGGATATTCCGTAATTCCCGAATTGCATCTACCCTACTTGTCGGAGGAGCAACGGAAAAACGTGCAAGACATTAACGACCCTCCTGCCATTCGCGAAATATCTATCGTGATTAGACAAGATTTTATCCGTGAAAAAATGCTTAATGCAGTAGCAAACAGCATCAAAACGATTATCCCGGAACATATGTTGGACGAACGCTTAAAAAAATTCTCCATCAAACTATTTTAAAACTCCAGCCGCTAATGCCCATTCAGTTAATTCAGCGAAAAGATTTAAATGAGACGCAATGGAATTGCTTAGTGCAAAAGCAATGCAAGGGTCTCCCCTACGCCTATACTTGGTATCTAGATGCTGTTTGCGATTGCTGGATGGCTTTTGTAGAGGACGACTACAGCTCCGCTTATCCCTTTCAGGTTAAGAAAAAGTACGGTTTGAGTTATTCCCTACTCCCCTTTTTAGTGCAACAATTGGGATATATCGGGACACATCCCGAAACGGAACGACGCATCTTAAAAAAATTAAAATCGAAAGTTTGGTACTTACATCATCATCTTTTTTATTTTAATGCCACGCGTCAAAACACGAGAACAAACCTAGAACTACCTATAAATCAGAATTATAAACAGATTTACAATAACTACAATAGTAACACCAAACGAAACCTGAAAAAGGCAGATAAAAATCAAGTTGAAATTCATGTTTCGGACACTGCATTGCAAGAGGATATTGATTTTATCATTCAAAACACCAAGTTAAGCCTTAACGAGACTAGAGTCCAACAATTAAAGAAATTGCTCATCAATGCAGAAAAAAACAACGCCTTAGAAATTTACCAAGCGACTTGTCAGAACGAGCTTTTAGCTTTAGTCGTCTTTATAAAAACGCCCCAAAGAGCGGTCTATTTAATGGCCGTATCCAACGAAAAGGGGCAAAATCTAAGAGCAAACTTTAAATTGGTCGATAGCTTTATTCGTAAAAATGCCGAACAGAATATGATTTTGGACTTTGAGGGCTCGTCCATAGAAGGCATCGCTAGGTTTTACAAAGGTTTTGGAGCAAAAGAAAACAACTATCAATTATACAAGGCGTTTACGCCCCTCTTTTTTTAATTTTCTAAAAAAATCATTTTAGACTTCTTATTAAGCATTGATTTTCAGCACAAACCCGGGGCGAAGACATTACTTTATATCAAAAATTTATTTTGGGCGTTCCCTGACGGTCGGGCTTTCCGTTCCAATCTTTTGTTCGTACCCTCACAAAAGGATTTCCTCTGCAATCCCTAACGCGGGGCGT
>PDWI01010200.1_pt1 | contig 10564 bp, 8 predicted proteins | sample 1430891 | NCBI WGS metagenome assembly PDWI01 (sample SAMN01162508, study PRJNA174530) | Oral metagenome, whole genome shotgun sequencing project. | biome: Marine environment; feature: Marine mammal; material: Swab sample of the gingival sulcus; isolation source: swab sample of gingival sulcus... | reverse complement strand
GACTTATGCTTACTACAGGTATAATCATATCGGATTTCAACATTTCAATATTTTACCACAATCTTTCGCATAGCCAAGAAAACGAAATCCGATATGCCCCACAAAAAAGAGAAAGACATTTGACTTATGCTTACTACAGGTATAATCATATCGGATTTCAACATTTTAGCAATTTACCACAAACTTTCGCGTAGCCAAGAAAAAGAAATCCGATATGCCCAACATTGTAGAAAAAGACATTCGACTTATGCTTACTATAGGTATAATCATATCGGATTTCAACATTTTAGCATTTTACCACAATCTTTCTCATAGCCAAGAAAACGAAATCCGATATGCCCAACAAAAAAGAGAAAGACATTCGACTTATGCTTACTATAGGTATAATCATATCGGATTTCAACATTTTAATATTTTACCACAATCTTTCGCGTAGCCAAGAAAACGAAATCCGATATGCCCAACAAAAAAGAAAAAGACATTCGACTTATGCTCACTACAGGTATAATCATATCGGATTTCAACATTTTAGCAATTTACCACAATCTTTCTCATAGCCAAGAAAACGAAATCCGATATTATTCACACATTAGAATAACTATAGCTATAAATATTAATAGTAACTGTAGGGAATATCGGATTTCAACATTTCATTATGTTGCAAGTTGAAGTAAATTCAGTGTTAATATGTTTTTTTCAGTATTCTACAATTACTACATACAATTTTGCACACAAAAGCCTAGCTAAGTGTTTCTCTCAGCTAGGCTCTATTTATATTTTATTTCTATTTATAATTTATATCCATTTCTTTTTGCCATTTCAAATATAGCACTTCTTTTTGGGTTTGCATGCTCAAAGGAGAATAGTATATGCCCAAAGAAGTCTGATTTTTCACCTGTTTTTTGTCTTATTGCATAGTAGGCCTTGGTTGTTTCGTTGTAGTCAGAGAGTGTTTTGGTGTAGTTGTCAAAAGTTTTATATGTGTTTTCAAATACTCTAAATTCTACTGGAAGTTTTGGTTTTGTAGGTGGTTCTTGATTTGGATGACCAAAGGCTAGACCGACTACTGGAAAAGTTAGTTTTGGAAGGCCTAGTATTTCTATTAATTTTTCGGCATCGTTTAGTATGCTTCCTAGGAAAACACTTCCAAATCCAAGTGACTCAACTATGTTGGCTGTATTTTGTGCCATTATTGAGGCATCTGTTACTGACTGCATAAAGACGTCTATATCGCTTTTTCTGCTTTCTGGATCTAGTCCGCTTTCTTTTACGAGTTCCATATTTCTATGAATATCGCTGATAAAGATTAGAAGTTCTGGAACCTTTGCAATGTATGGTTGCATTGATATTTCTGATATTTGTCTTTTCTTTTCGGGGTCGCTTACCCTTATTACACTACATTGTTGGGCTACGTTGCTACTCGCACTTTGCAACATAGCATAAAATATTTTATCTAGGGTTTCAGGCTTTATTTTTTCATCAGTAAAGAACCTTATGCTCCGTCTTGTGCTTGCTTTTTCTATAAAATTATTCATCTTAACTCCTTATAAAAATTTTTCTAAATTTATTCTAACATAGTTTTGCAAAGTTGAGAATTTTTTTGTATAATTAAATATTAATAGAGCATAAAGAATAGCTATAGAATTTGGAGGTTTATATGGCATATTATTATGAAGAAGTGTCGCGCACATTTAACGAGTATTTATTGGTTCCTGGATATTCATCAAAGGAATGTATACCAACAAATGTTACTTTAAAGACACCTCTCGTAAAGTTTAAAAAAGGTGAAAAGAGTAAGATAGAGATGAACATACCTATGACCTCAGCTATAATGCAGTCGGTTTCAGGAGAAAAGCTTGCAGTTGCACTTGCAAGAGAGGGTGGTGTGTCCTTTATTTTTGGGTCTCAGTCAATAGAAGACGAGGCGAAGATGGTAGCTTGGGCGAAGAATTATAAGGCAGGATTTGTGCTAAGCGATTCTAATATAAGTCCAGATGCGACTTTAAATGACATATTATTATTAAAGAAAAAGACAAAGCACTCTACAGTTGCCGTTACAGATAATGGTAAAAGCGATGGTAAGCTACTTGGGGTAGTTACAAGTCGTGATTATAGAGTTAGTAGGATGAGTCTAGATGAAAAAGTTAAAGACTTTATGACACCTTTCGAAAAATTAATTGTTGGACACGAGGGAATTACCCTTAGTGAGGCAAATGATATTTTATGGGATAATAAGCTAAATTCAGTTGCCATTATAGATGATGAGCAAAGGCTTAAGTACTTTGTTTTTAGGAAAGATTATGATGCACATAAAAAGCATGTGAATGAGCTGCTTGATAGCGATAAACGTTATATTGTAGGTGCGGGAATAAATACACGCGATTATGAAGAGCGTGTACCAGCTCTTTTAGAGGCAGGAGCAGATGTTCTTTGTATTGACTCCTCTGAGGGATTTTCCTATTGGCAAGAAGAAACGCTTAGATGGATTCGTGAAAAATACGGTGATAGTGTAAAAGTTGGAGCTGGTAATGTAGTTGATAAAGAGGGATTTTTATTCCTTGCAAAAGCGGGTGCAGACTTTATAAAAGTTGGTATCGGCGGTGGTTCTATTTGTATAACTAGGGAAACTAAGGGAATAGGACGTGGTCAAGCGACTTCACTTATTGAAGTTTCTAAGGCAAGGGATGAATACTTCGAAGAAACGGGTATTTACATTCCTATTTGCTCAGATGGTGGAATAGTTCATGATCATCATATGACACTTGCCCTTGCAATGGGAGCGGATTTCTTAATGCTAGGAAGATATTTTGCAAGATTTGAAGAAAGTCCATCTAACAAGATATATCACAATGGAAATTATTATAAAGAGTATTGGGGAGAAGGTTCAAATAGAGCTAGAAACTGGCAGAGGTATGACCTTGGTGGAGATAATAAGTTATCATTCGAAGAAGGTGTTGACTCTTATGTGCCTTATGCAGGTCACTTAAAAGACAATGTAAAATTGTCACTTAGCAAGGTTAGGTCAACTATGTGTAACTGTGGAGCCCTTAATATACCTGAGTTTAGAGAAAAGGCTAAAATCACTGTAGTATCATCAACAAGTATAGTTGAGGGTGGTGCTCACGATGTAATTTTAAAAGAAACAACAATCAATAGTAAGATGTAGTCTGAATGTGAGGTTCTTTTGATAGTTGAAACTAGGGGAATAGTCCTTAAGGAAAGTCCCCTTCGCGAAAAAGATAAGCGCTTAGTTATATATACCAAAAATTTTGGTAAGATAGTATGCTTTGCGAAGAATGTAAGAAAAAAGAATATAGCTGTGGCTTCTGTACTGAGTTATAGCGACCTTAGACTTTTTCAAAACAGAGACAGTTATCAATTAATTGAAGGAACTGTCTTAAGGAGTTTTGAGCAAGTAAAGAAGGACATTTTCAAATTATCTTATGCAATGTATTTACTTGAGTTTGTGGATTATGTTGGTAAGGAAGAGCTCGAGAATAAGGACTTGCTAAAACTACTTATTTACGGGATAAATGCCATTGAAAAAAATAAGATAAACTTAGAGGTGATTAAAGCAGTATTCGATTTAAAACTATTACAAATACTTGGATTTGAACCTGAACTTAGTGCTTGTATACATTGCGGTAGTTCTGAAACGAGTTTTTTTTCAGCGATAGATGGTGGAACGATTTGTCCAAATTGCAAACATTCAAAAGATATGATTTCTATTGATAAGGGGACACTTGCTGTTATGGCTTATATATTTTCGCTTAGTATAGAAGACTTGTTTTCCTTTGATTTAAAAGAGAATCAAAGACAAAAATTTACAGATATTATAGAAATGTATGTTAAAGTACACATAGATTATAAATTTAAGACATTGGAGTTTTTAAAATCATTATAAAGGAGTTTTGCAATGGGTGTTATTAACGAAATATCAACAGAAGTAGGAAAAACAGTTAGAGAAATTACAAAGGTATCTTCACAAATTATTGAAAAAGGGAAGAGCCAAAGTGAACTTAGAACTTTAAAAAGAAATAAGGATAAGTCTTTTAAAACACTTGGTAAAAGAGTTTTTGCAATCTGTGAAGAGGGCAAAGAGCTAAATAAAGAAGAGCTTATGGATATCATTATCCAAATAGAGAACATAAATGAAGTTATTAAGAACATTAGGCTTGAAATGGATGAAAGAGAAAAAGAAGCTAAGGCTGAGGCCGAAGCAGAAGAATTTGAGTATGAGTCTTGTGAAGAATGTGCTAAAGATGATGAATATACTATAAAAAATGCTGATAAAAGTGAAGTTAATGATGTTATACATTGACAATTAATTGTTTAATATATATAATTATATATGTTAATAGTAGCAAAAAATATAGCATTTTATTTTAATTTATTTTTTTGGGGGTAATATGCAAAAAAATATATCTACAGCGACAATTAAGAGATTGCCAAAATACTATCGTTATTTAAATGATTTATTAGCTAAAGGAATTGATAGAATATCATCAAAAAGACTTAGTGAACTAATGGGCTTTACAGCTTCTAAGATAAGACAAGATCTTAATAGTTTTGGCTGTTTTGGACAACAAGGATATGGATATAATGTTGAATATCTTATGACGGAAATTGGAAAACTACTGGGTCTTGATAAAGAATATAATGCTGTTATAATCGGACTAGGAAATATGGGGCAAGCCCTTGCCAATTACGATAGTTTTCAGCAAACTGGGTTTAATATTATAGGTTTATTTGATACTAATCCTAGATTAATGGGTGTTTCAGTAAGAGGAAATGAGATTTTAGATATTGCGGATCTTAAAGATTTTGTTGCTGAAAACAGAGTTGACATAGCTATAGTTTGTGTACCTAAGAATAAGGCTGTAGCGATAGCGGATGAAGTGGTTAGATTAGGTATAAAAGGAATATGGAATTTTGCACCAGTTGACCTAGAGATAGAGCACAGTGATGTAATTGTAGAGAATGTTCACTTATCTGAAAGTTTGATGACATTATCTTATAGAATCACACATAAGGGATAAGAATAGTGATTGTAAATATCGGCAATGATATTGTAGAAATCGAAAGATTTGAAAAAATTCATATTAATAGATTCTTAGAGAGGTATTTTACAGAAAATGAAATATCTCTTTTTAAGAGCAGAAAAAATACATATAAGGTAATAGCGGGTAATTATGCCGTTAAGGAAGCCTTGTCTAAGTGTTTGGGTACTGGAATTAGAGGTTTTAGACTCAAGGACATAGAAGTGCTTAGAGATGATTTTGGAAAACCTTATGTAAATACTTATGGTAAATGTGCAAAGATTGCAAGTGCTCTGGGGATTGATTCTTGGCACGTAAGCATAAGTGATACACAAAAATATGTTAGTGCCATAGTGATAGGTGAGAAGCTTGAATAAATATTATAGAACTTTTTTAGAAATAGATTTAGGAAAATTAAAGAATAATTATCTTCGTTTGTCTTCCTTATTAGAAGGCGACACAGTATTAGCTCCTGTCGTAAAGGCTGATGCTTATGGGTATGGAAGTGCCCGTGTAGCAAAGGCTCTACACGAAGTAGGGGCTAGGTTTTTTATAGTTGCTACAGTATGCGAGGCAGTTGAATTAAGGAAGGCTGGAGTAGAGGGAGACATCCTCGTTCTTGGATATGTTCATGAGAGCATGTATGAGCTTTTATATGAATATGATTTGACACTTACACTCCTAGATAGAGAGCAGGCTAAATTAATTGAATATTCTGATAATTTATATGGAAAAAGATTAAACGTTCACATTAATTTAGATACTGGGATGAAGAGACTAGGCTTTGAATATAGCAGTGAAAATTTGGATTTCCTTAACGATTTAGCAGAAAATAATAAACTTAATATTAAAGGTATATACACTCACTTTGCAACAGCTGATGAGAAAGATGATTCTGGAGTGAATTTTCAAATAAAAGTGTTTGAAGATTTTTTAGAAAAGTTAAAATTTGAAAATATTTTAGTGCATATGGCTAATTCTGCAGCTATTTTATCCTTGCCAAAGACTTATAGAGGATTGGTTAGAGCTGGAATAAGTCTATACGGTTTGTATCCATCAGAAGATGTTGCTAGAGACGATTTAGGGCTTGAAAAAGTGCTGTCGTGGTATAGTCAAATAATATCTGTAAGAGCCTTAAAAGCTGGGGAAGGTGTGTCCTATGGATGGGACTATGTTGCACAAAAGGATATGAAAATAGCTACTGTCAGTGTAGGCTATGCTGATGGTTATTCCAGAAAATTATCAAATAAAAGCGAGGTTATTGTTGCTGGTAAGAAGTACAGAGTAATAGGTAAAATATGTATGGATTTAATGCTTTTAGATGTTAGTGACTCAGATGTAAAGGTAGATGATTTGGTAACTTTAATTGGCACAGATTCCAGCGAAGAGATAAGTATAGATGAACTAGCAAGCCTTAGTGACACAATAAATTATGAGGTATCTTGTAACGTTTCAAAAAGGGTTAAAAGAGTATATAAATAAAGCTTTTAAAGAGACCGATTTTAAAACTATTGTACACTTATTTTTTACTCATTCATATACTTTAATTTTATAACTGCCTGAACCCTAGTTTTTACATCTAGTTTTCTATAAATGCTACTAATATAATTTCTACACGTACCTTCTGAAACAAAAATTCTTTTTGCAATTTCCTTATTCGATAAGCCTTTTAAGAGCAAATCTATAACCTCTTTTTCTCTGTTTGTAAAATTTATTTCTAATTTATTAGGACTATTTTTGTTAATTTTTATTTTCATTCTTTCCTTAATGGAGATAGGAAAAAATACATTGCTAATATCATCTAAACTGGAAACATCAAAATTTTCATCACAAACAAAATATATGACAGCAAGCATTATTCCTGCATCAAATATTGGAATCAGATATGATAAATCGTTTTCAAATAATCTCGAAGAAAAATTTAGCTCCAAATCTGCACTATTAATACTTAATTTTTCATGTGTTCTAAATACATAATTCACTAGCGAGGGATCTATACCAGAAACATAATTTATATTAGTCTTGTCATTTTCTAAGATAGAACCTCGTATCATATCATATTCAACTACATAATGAGAGTTTTCTTCGAAAATTACAAGCACCCTTTTTAAACCCGTTTTAACAAAAACAGACTCCATAAAAATGCTTATCATATCTTTTTCAGAGCTGCTGTTTAACAATTTAAGATAGTCCACAGGGCTTTTAATATCACTATATTCCCTAATATTATCAGCCTTATTAGACAGGTTAAATTGCTCGCTTATCCTATTAGCTAAACAAAAAGCTCCCCAAATTTCAAAATGTTTTTTTGCTTCATTGGCATAAAAGCTAGATAAATTTATATTGTATTCGTGTTTTCTCGCTGCTAGTAAATTAGCTAGCCCTGCAAGTGCAATATTATCTTCGCTCAAAGCCATTGTAATAGCTCTATAATATTCTCTTTCATCAGAAAATTGATTTAAAAATTTTTCATTATATTGAGCTTTAAGAAGAATATACTTAGCCTTAATAGCTTTATTTCCCAAGTTTGAGATTTCTTCATATCTTGCAATATTTTTTTCGATTATACGAACATTTTCGCTTTTTTCATCAGGATTTACTATATTATCGTGAACAGCAATTCTCGAAAGGGTAGACGAAAAGTAAAATTCATAATTTAATACAAAGCCTATATGCCTTTCAACTTTATCATTTATTTGTTTTGAAAGCTCATAAGATTTTTTTAAATCCCCAAACATAAAATAAGTACTTATTAAAAGCATCTTATAGTTTAAAAATACCGTAGAATAAAAACTATCGCTATCCACCGATATATCAGGTTCCTCTAAAATACCCTTACTAAGTAAATCTATATTGGCAAGTTGTATTTGTGCCATGTGCTTAAGAAGGCATTTATCAATTCTTGAAGAATTTTTTATGATATGTGAAAGTTTTATCCTTAATTTTTTCAAATCGAAGCCACAAAGATATTGAGTCAAAGTTGAAAATATTAGAGCATAATTACTGTAAGTATATTCATATTCAAGATCTCCATAAAAAATGGACTTGCTTAGAACATCCATGCTTTCCTTGAATGAATGTGATAAATGATACGTAAAAGTTCCTAATAAAGAATAGGAAGTAGTTCTATTACTACTTGAATTATCTAATATATGAAAATTTATATTTTCCAAAATTTGTGCTGTGTTATAGTCTTTAAAATAATAATAAAGTATATATGTAGCGAAAATATATCCAACTACCTCATAGTCTGTCTTATACTTAGCACAAAGAATAGCCATCTTTAAAATAATATTTTTGAAAAGTTTTTCATCTATCCTATTTGCAGCCGGCATCATAAGTAATAAAACAGAAAATATATCATCAATGTTTGCACGACTTTTTTTAGGATGGGAAACAAATTTATATATTTTAAATTTATTATAATATCTCTTAAAAATTGCAAGATTTACAAATAGTTTATTTGAATCTATTGACTCACCATAGTAATCAAGAATTTCCTTAGATAGTTTTATTACGTCTTCCCAATTCGAAGATGATACAAGGCATTTTAAGTAAGCCATATTTAAAGCAAGCACAGTATTTTCGTCTGCTAGAAATTTAATACTTTCATATTTAAGCTTTGCCTTTTCAAATTGAGATGCCATGTAAAGGCATTCCATATAATCTATAGCTACCGTAAAATAAAATTCGTCTTTTTCTAAATTAGATAGAAGATTATCCAAAAAGTTAAATAAGTATAGAGAAGATTCTAAGGCTGATATATTTTTCTTGTTTTTTGCGGCTTCATAAATATACCTAAAAGCTTTTTCTCTATCTTTCAAAGGCTCCAAATCTTCCACTTGACTAATTAGGCTAACGACAGCTCCGTTTACAACGAGTGAATCTTCATTCAAAAGCAAATTATTGATATAGTTAAGTAAAATTTCATCACGTTTTTTTACATCAAGTAAATTATAAATATATTCATGAACAATATCATGAACTATTTTTATACCACTTTCAGTCTCTTCTATCATGCCGGTTTTTAAAATATTTGCTATAGATATAGATATGTCTTTGTTATTTAAAACAAGCTCTAATAAAGATATATCAACACTTCCACCTAAAAGAACTAAAGCATAAATAACTTGTTTTTCTATTTGGCTCAAAGATTCTAACTTAGCATTCAAAATATTTTCTATCTCAAAAACAAATTTACTATCGTCATCTCTATTATTTTCAAATAGATATTCAAGTAAAACATTAATATAAAACGGATTACCTCCTGAAAGCAAGTGTATTTGCTCAGGACTTATACTTAAGCTAAACTTTTTCTCGCATTCAAAAGCCTTTATAAATTCTATAGTCTCGTCCAAATTAAAAGTTCTAATTTTTATATGCTTAAAATTTTTCCCAAAAAAAAGATTATTATTTTTTAATTCTTCATTCCTAAATGACAATATTATATAAGCCTTTATCTTGCTATCATTTATTATTTCGTTTATTATTTTGCTCGTATAAACATCGAGCCACTGAACATCATCAAAATAAATTATCAAAGGATAGAATATACTTGCAGAAATTTCTAAAAATTTCACCAAAATACTTATTGCTTCATTTTTTTCAAACTCCATCTTTTTATTTGAACAAGCAAAAACCTTGCTTGCATTTCTTGAGTAAGAACAAATAAGAGCCAAGTCATTTTTCATTAAATTACTATAAATCTTATTTACTTTTTCATATTCATAAACATCTAAAGAAAGAATGCGAGTAATAATAGAATCTATAATTACCGAAATACCAATTCCTGTCATATCCCTTCGCTTTTCGGATTTTTGGGATACAATATTCGCCCCGTTATTTATAAAAAAAGGCATTAAAGCTTTAAATAAGTGAGTTTTTCCTACACCTGCTTCACCACTTATTAAGCTAACTGCCTTTTTGTTTTGTAGGAGCTTATCAAATTCAAGTATAAGCTCCTCGCTATAATCTAATCTATCTATGTGTATTTCCTTCATAAACCTCTACCTGCATCAAATTCTCATATCTAATAAATAGTATATTAAAGATATGTTTATATGTAAAGCTAGATTATGGGTTTTCAAGAGGAAAGCCTCGATCATCGCAAAAAAGTGTAGCCCTTTTCTTGGTATCATATTTCCAAGTTCCTACTAAATTATAATCATTATCAAATAGTCTATATGTAGCCATTCCATTAGGGTGCTCAATATGAACGCTAAGATAACCTTCGTCTCTAAGTACACCACTTAAAAGGCCATCGTTAGTAATTTCTGCATATATCTGGTCTTTTAATTCATCTGATACCTTAAACTCATTTATAACGGGGTAAATTGGATATTTCTCCTCTGTTTTGGAAACACTTTTACTTGTTGTAATCTCCTGACTCTTTGTTTTTGACTCTTTATCACCACTTTCTTGTGGCAATAAGTCTAGAGGCTTTACTTCGGCTAAGTCTTTGTCCATTGCTCTTGCTTCTACAAATAACTCCCTTAGTTCTGGTGGTAAGTCGTCTATGTTTCCTG
>PDWI01010199.1_pt1 | contig 10565 bp, 8 predicted proteins | sample 1430891 | NCBI WGS metagenome assembly PDWI01 (sample SAMN01162508, study PRJNA174530) | Oral metagenome, whole genome shotgun sequencing project. | biome: Marine environment; feature: Marine mammal; material: Swab sample of the gingival sulcus; isolation source: swab sample of gingival sulcus... | reverse complement strand
GATATTATAAAAGGTCAAAAAATTCTTTTAGTTGATGACTTAGTTGCTACTGGAGGAACTTTAAAAGCTGCTGGAGATCTTTTTAATGAAAATGGTGCTATTGTAAAAGATATTTTTTGCATAATAGGACTACCTTTTTTAAATTATGATACTGTTTTAAAGGATTATAAGGTAAACACTTTAGTAAATTATGATTCTGAATAGCTTCTGGGGACAGAGTAAATTTTGCTCTGTCCCTTCAAAAATTTTTTTTTTATCAGGATTTTGCGTTAGGGATTTGAAAGGTAGGCGAAGCCTAGATCAATTTTAGTTTTGTAAAAACAAAACTAAAATTAGCCGAAGCGAAAGCGGAGCCTGAAAAAGCCCGACCCGAAGGGGAACGCCCATAAGTTTAAAAAATATGAATTTATTATTTTAATAATTGATTTTTTGTTTATATCTAGTTATTATAAGTAAATTGTTAAGGAGTTTTTTATGGCTAAGAGGAGAGTTTTTGATATTGTATTGGTATTGCAGATTGTTTTGGCTCTGTTTTTTATTATTTTAGGAGTTGAAGGGCTTGTTTTTAAATCTTCAGATATTACTTCTGTTGGTAGGGCTTTGGCTTCAATTATTGGTGGAAATGTCTCTATTTATGTGATTGTGCTGTCTGTTGTTGAGATTTTGTGTGGTATTGTTCTTATTTCTGCACTTTTTGCTCCTATTGATTCTGGCTTTATTAGTGTTGCGATTATTATAGCTTTTATTCTTTGGGCTTTGGTTCTTGCTTTTAAGGATTTTGTTGGAGCTAATTTGGCAGCAAAATCTGGTTATCAGATGATTATTTGGATAAGAAAAGTTCTTGTTGATATAATTGTTTTAATGTCTGTTTGGTTGATTAAAATTAGAAGAAATATTTAGTTTATGGATAAGGAATTTATTGTTCGTAAGATTGAGCAAGATAAGATTATAGCTGTAATTCGTGGAGATAGTGAGAAATCTGTTTTAGAGAAGGTTGATGCTTGTGTGTCCGAAGATATTTCTCTGATTGAGCTTACTTTTACTATTCCGAATGTTTTGGAAATTTTGTCTAAGGTTTCATCTAAATATGGTGATAGTATTGTTCTAGGTGCTGGATCTATTTTGGATTCAGAGAGTGCAAGATTGGCTATTTTAAATGGTGCAAAATTTATTGTATCTCCTAATTTTAATAAAAAGGTTGCTAAACTTTGTAATAGGTATAGAATTTTATATATTGCTGGTGCTATGAGTGTGAATGAGATTGTAAAAGCAATGGAGGGAGGCTCGGATTTGATTAAGCTTTTCCCTGCCTCTGTTGTAGGAACTGATTTTGTTAAAGCTATTCATGCACCAATGCCTTTTGTTAAGTTTGTAGCAACTGGTGGTATCAATTTGGATAATATTGTTTCTTGGTTAGATTCTGGGGTTTCTGGATGTTGTGTAGGCTCCTCTCTTACAAATGGAGATGTTAGTTTAAATGCTAAAAAGTTTAAAGAGTTGGTTAGATTAAGGTGAGATTTAGATAGATGAAAAGAGTCGTTACATTTGGAGAGATTATGCTCCGTTTAAAAAGTGAAGATTCTACCCGTTTTTTACAAAGCTCTAAATTTGAGGCCTGTTTTGGAGGCTCTGAAGCAAATGTTGCAGTATCTCTAGCTAATTTTGGTTGTGATGTATCTTTTGTATCTGCTGTTCCTAATAATGTTATATCTGATGCTTTAGAGAGAGAGCTAAATTCTTTCGGAGTTGATAACTCTTTTTTAATGAGATCTGAAGGCCGTTTAGGGCTATATTTTTTGGAGGCTGGTTCTGGATTTAGATCTTCAAATGTTATTTATGATAGAGAATACTCTTCATTTTCAATAGCAAGGTCAGATATTTTTAATTGGGATGAAATTTTTAAAGATGCTTTTTTATTTCACTTTTCTGGGATTACTCCAGCTTTGTCTGAAAACAGCTTAACTTTAGTTATTGAAGCAATAAAAGAGGCTAAAAAACGAAATCTTTTAGTTTCTTGTGATTTGAATTATAGAAAAAAACTTTGGAACTATGGAAAAACGGCTATTGAAGTTATGCCACTATTAATAAAAGATGTAGATTTTCTTTTTGCAAATGAAGAGGATATTCAAAAATGTTTAGGGTTTGATTTGAATATTTCTTTAGGAGTTGATTTAGAAAAGTATAAAGATTTGTCTAATTTAGTCCTAGATAAATTTAAGAATATTAAAATGCTAGCAATTACTTTACGAGAGAGTATTTCTGCTAATTTTAATAACTGGTCTGCTTGTGTTAATAATCGGGAATATTTTTTTGTTAGTTCTAAATATGAGATAACTCATATTACTGATAGGTTAGGTGTAGGAGACTCTTTTGTTGGAGCTTTCTTGTATGCTTTTTTTGAATATGATGATATAAAAAAGGCACTAGAATTTGCAACTGCTGCTAGTTGTTTAAAGCACTCTATAGTTGGCGATTTTAATAGAGTATCATCTTTAGAGGTTTTAGAATTTTTAGATAATAAAAGTGGTAGAATATCTCGTTAGTTTTTTCTTCTTATAATATAACCAACTTTAAGATTTTTATCTGTTTTTAATAATATTGGTTTTCCATGGCTTGCTTTTTCTAACTCAATGTTGTTTATGTCATAAATATTAAAGTTTTCATCTTTTATGTAGATTATATCTGGACCAATATACTCTATTTTATCTGATTTCATCAGTCTATTTTTAAGTTCGACTTGATACAAACCTTCTTCAATTACTTTAGTTACTTTTCCAATAAATTGATACTCTCTTTTATATGTTTTTTTTGTTGTATGTTGAACATCTTCTTTATCAAAAAAGAAACCAGTTGTAAATTCTCTGTGACTCACATTAAAAAGTTCTTCCCGATATTTTTCAAAATCTTTAATCTCTATGCCATTTACTCTATCTAGTGCTTTTCTATATGCTCTAGTAACAACTGCTGCATAATAGATAGATTTCATTCTACCTTCTATTTTGTATGAATCAATTCCAGCATTAACAAGTTTGTCTAAATAGTCTATTAAACATAAATCTTTACTACTTAAAATTGTTGTATATTTATCATTTTCATAAATAGGGTAGTAGTTACCTTCTCTTTTTTCTTCTTCTAAAAAATACTCTTTCTCTTCAAATATTTTATATTTCCATCGACAAGAGTGGGCGCAATCTCCTTTGTTTGCACTTCTATCTACCATCTCTCTACTTAAAAAACATCTACCAGAGTATGCTAAACACATTGCACCATGAACAAATGTTTCTAGCTCCAATTCTGGAACATAATCTTTTATCTCTTTTATCTCATCAAGAGAGGTTTCTCTACCAAGGATTACTCTTGAAAATCCCATATTGTGGTATAGTTTTGCAGCCTCTTTATTAATACAGTTTGCCTGTGTGCTTAGATGTAGCTCTTTATCTGGAAAGTGTTTTTGTAAAAATGGTAATGTTCCAATATCACTTACTATAAAAGCATCTAAAGGGTAGTTTTTAAGATATTCTATATTTTCATCTAACATTTTCAGATCACTGTTATTAAAAAATATATTGAGAGCAGTATAGAGTTTTTTATCTCCCTTTATCTCTTTTATTTTTTCAAATTCATCTGATTTAAAATTGTCTGCTTTGTATCTTAATGAGAAGTTTTTTATTCCAATATATGCTGCATCTGCACCATATTTATATACGAAGTCTAGTTTTTCTAAATTTCCTGCTGGTGATAGTAGTTCCATTTCTTAATCCATTATGCTTGCTTTTAGCAAATAGTAGTTTTCACTCATATATTTTAGAAAGTAGTATTGATAGTTACTAAAATACTCTTTTTGAAGTTTACAACCCTCTTTTGTGATATATCTAAAGTGCCAACATTCATAGCTATAACCTGTTAAACTCTCTTCATCCTTTGGAAAAGATAGAGACCAACCAAATTTAGAAGCATTTTCTAATAACCATTTCCCAGCTTTTGTAAATTCATACTCTGGCTCAATAGATCCAAAATCTATTGAAGTTCCTAGTTGGTGTTGACTTGTTCCAGGAAAAGCAATCCATTTTTTTGCTTCTTCAAAACCATCTTTTTTAACATCTCTATAAAAAATTTTATATTGATACTCATAAGATCTAAACGCTGATGAAATTAATATATTTGTATTATCTTTTTTTGCACTTTTTACCATTTCAAGTAGTGATGGAATTGCTACTTTACTTATTTGGAGATTATTTCTATTTATAGAAAAATCTTTGTAATCTTTTAAATAGACTAAATCTTTGGCTCTATAGTTCTGTGGGAAAGTATAGTTTTGTTTATCACAAAACAGAAATAGATCACTGCTATTTTTAAGTAGTGGTTTTATGCTGTTTAAAAAATTAGTATTATCAGATAATATTTTATTTTGTATATTTTCAGGAAAATTTATCAATGTTGCTTTTAGTTTGCTCTCAGTTATACTCATATCTTCTACAATAAAAGGTTCTTCAACTTTACAAGAGAAAAAAAGTATAATTAAAAAAAAGAAAAAGAGTGATTTTTTCTCCATAAAATTAATTCCTTATTTTTGGTTTTATAATGTAAAGTAGTGCAGGTAAAACAGTTAATGCTCCTAAAGCAGAGATAATCATAGTTACAGCTACAATCCAACCAAAACTTTGAATTATAGTATAATTACTAAAAAGTAGAACTAAAAATCCAATAGCAACAGATATTGCATTTGAAAAAATACTCTTATAGCTTCTTAAAACAGCTTCAATAATACTAACCTTGTAGTCTCTATTCACTAAATATATGTTTTTAAACCTAGAATAGTAGTGTATTGCAAAGTCAACACCAGCTCCAATACCAACACTTGCAATAATTGATGTAGCTGGATTTAAACTAATACCAGCCAACCACATAATTGTAAAGTTAATAAAAACAGCAATTGAAACAGGAATTGTTACTAAAAGACCAACTAAAGGAGATTTGAAAATAATAGACAAAAGAACAAAAATAGCAATTATTGCAACAATTAAAGAATTTACTTGACTATCTACAACAGTTCTTCCAGCTTTAATTTTAATATAGTCTCCAGCATATCTATAAGTTATAGCATTTTTTGGAATACTATCTGCATCATATTTATATAGACCTAACTCAGCAAGAGTTGGCTCTAAATTCTCTTCAAGTTCTTGAATGTTTAGAGTATTACTATCTTTTAATCGTATTTGAATACAAGCCAATTTTTGATCATCATTTATATATTTTTTTATCTCTGTTTTAAATTGATTATTATTTCTTATTGCTTTGTTATATAAAAAGTATGTTCCTCTGGAGTCTGGCAGTTGGAAATCTCCCCCCATAATTTTATTGTAATACTTAATATATGTGGCATAGGAAGTGGTAAAGCTAACTTCATTTGGCATTTTAGCTTTAGCAGTCTCTTCAATTTTTTCCATAATATTTATATTATCAACTATGGAAGTTATTTGAGTTAAAGGTTTTTGAGATTCTAAAATAAGATAAACAGTAGTTATACCACCCATCTTTTTTTCAAGCTTCTCTGTAGCAATTCTAACAGGAGCATCATCTTTAAAATATCTAACTTCATCTTGGTCAGTATTTATTTTTAGCATACCAGGAATACATAGTGCAATAACTGCTAAAGTTAAAACTAAAACTAGCCATTTAAATTTAAGAATACCTTTTGTAAATTTTGATACAAAATTTGTTACAGCTCCAGTTTTAGAATTTCTTTCAGAAAATTTCATTAAGTTTTTTGAATCTGGAGGAGTAAAGTATGAAATCATAATTGGTGCTAAATATAGAGTAAAAATCATTGCCATAACAACACCAAAAAATAGAAAAATACCCATATTTTTCATAGATTTACCTGGAGAAAAAACTAATGAGCCAAAGCCAATTGCTGTAGTTAGAGCGGATAAAACAACTGGAGTTCCAACAAGTTTCATAGAGTCTTGTGCTGCAGCTTTACCAGGAACACCCTGATTTATAAAAAATAGGGCTTGGTGAGTAATATGCAGACCATCAGCACAGGCAATAGAAATTAAAACAACAGGAATAACAGTCTCAGTAAGAGTTAATGGAACACCAAAAACACCTTTTACCGCAAAAGTCCAAACAACACTTAAAAGAGTAATAATAAGAGGAACTAAAACAGCTTTCAAATTTCTTAATAAAAAGAAAATAGATAGCATAACAACAATAACTGTTATAGGAAAAAGATAGATTAAATCTTGTGTCATATATTTAGTAATATCAGAATTAATAACTGGTTCTCCAGTAAATTCTATTTCTAAATCACTATTAGAATTTTTCTCCTTAATAGTTTTAATCATAAGATTAATAAAACTAACTCTATCCTTTTCATTATTTAAAACTTCACCATTTAATGGAACATTAATTAGTGTAATTGTTTCATTACTTGATACAAGTTGTCCTTTAGTTAAAGGATTCTCGCTAATAAATTTTTTAATATTTTCTACATAAGTCTCATCAATAACTCTCTCTTCTTCCGATTTATCTGGTTCAACAGAGCTTAAAAATTGATTATAGACAGACACAACACTAGCTAAAGCCGTTTGATCTACCTCATCACAAGATCTAAGATATTTAGTTATTTCATCAATAATTAAAATATTTTTTTCTGAATATATAGTATCTTTTGCGGTTAAAATAACAACAGCCTGATCTGAAGCTCCAAAAACTTCATTCATTTTCTCATTGAAAACAAATTCATCATTTCCAGAAGGAAGAACAGCAGCAATACTAGAGTCCATTTTTAGACGAAAAAAGCCCAAACTAACAAATAGAGTAGCAATTACTGTAATAATAATAACCAGTCTTCTATTTTCTAATAAGAAACGCATCAATCCCCACCAAACCAATAATAACTAAAAAAGTAAAAAAATGCAAGCAAAAAAAAAGACTATCTCAAAGATAGTCTTTAGCGCGAGTGACGGGACTTGAACCCGCGATCTTCGGCTTGACAGGCCGACGCGATAACCAGCTTCGCTACACCCGCTTGGTCTAAATAATATGGACTAAAAATTAAAAATTGTCAATAATTATTGGCAAAAAAATTATTTTTTTTAGGGAACATTTAGAAAAATAAATTTTTCTAAACCGTGTGCTTCACTATATCTTTTGTCTCAAAATCTATTTTACAATTCAGGTTATCACCTTCATTTTTCTATAAAACATTCGACAAAAGGATGCCGTTTCGCCCACTTGTTCAAAAAAGAAAACTCTTATTTTTGTAGTAATTTTAAAAACATAACTCAATTTTTAGGCTATCTTCATCTTTGTAGAATATTCTCTTCTTTTTTACAGGATTTGTTTTAATAATTGGTAGTATTAGTTTAGCTATTTGAGATTTTAGATAGCCTATTTTATACTCTATGTTAGTTGTTCCATTTTCTTTGTTAGTAAAATATAGTGCTATTGCATTATTATCAAATGGATTATTGGGTTCTAGCATAAGTTTTATTTTAACTTTTTTTATATCGAGTTTTTTTAATTTTTCAAATCCTATGTTGTAGTTTAGCCCAACAATTGAAAGAACTATTTTTTTGTCATTTTTTATGCTATTTTCTACTATTTTTAAAAAGTAGTTTTCTAAATATTTTTTCTCTTCAATAATAAATTGTCTATTGTAGCTATATAAAAAATTCTTATCTAAATATTTTTCTGATAGCTTGATTAGGCTCTTGTATTTTATATTTTTTAGCTTATTTTTATCTTCAAAATCGTATATGTATAGTGTTGCCAAAGTTGTTAGAGATTTCTCTTTTAACTCACTTTTTAATAATTGCATATTTTCTGGACTATATAAATTTTCAATTATTTTAGCTATTTTTAAATAGTCACACTCTAATATTGCTTGTATTAGCTCTAAATATTGAAGTAGGAGATTTAGCACTTTGCTTGGAAGTTTTTTATTCTCATCGTAATAACTTACTTTTATGCTATTAAAAACTTTCATTGATATATTAGATAGATTATTTTTTATTGTAGAGGATTTTTCTATTTTTAGATTTTCATCTATACTTATAAAAGATGTTTTTTCTAAATACTCTATTTTAAATTTAAAAACCTTTTTTTCCATAACTATAAATACACAAAAGTTTTAAAAAAAATTGATTAGTAGTTGAAGTTTTTAAATTTTTGTTATAATAGTTAGGTAAGGCTATCATTTTTTTTGTTTGTAGTTTTGGCTTAGGGATTGGAGTGGTGCGAAGCAGTGTTTTTGCAGAGCAAAAATACCGGAGCGAAAGCGGAGCCACGCAAAGCCCGACCATTTGCAAGCAAATGGTAAGCCCCAAAAAAAATATATTATTTGTGGAGGAGTTATGAAAAATAAGAAAAAGAGAGAGAAGAAGAGATCTCTTTTGAAAAGATTTTTGCCTTATATGGGTAATAGGAAGTTTTTATTTCCTGTGGCATTTGTATTTTCAGCTTTGAGTGCAATTTTTAATTTATTGCCTCTTATTTTTATTTGGTTTATTGCAAGAGAAATTTTTATAAATGGAATGGAGCAGGGTTTAGGAAATATTACTCTTTACGCTTGGCTATCTTTGGGCTCAGCTTTTTTAGCAGTTATTGTATATTTCTTTGCATTGACATCATCTCACTTGGCGGCTTTTAGAGTAGAGGTAGGATTAAGAAAGGTTGGAATGGAAAGAATTGTAAATATGCCTCTTGGTTTTTTTGATAAAGTTTCAAGTGGAAAGGTTAGAAAAATTCTTGATGATAATACTAGTCAAACACACACTTTTTTGGCTCATATTCTTCCAGATCTAGCAGGTGCTTTTGTTGCTCCAGTTGTTCTTTTTATTTTGATGATTCTTGTTGATTGGAGATTGGGACTTGTCTCTCTTATTCCTCTTGTTTTGGGTATGTTCACTATGTCATTTATGATGGGAAGTAAAAAAGGACAAACTTTTAAGACTGAATATATGAATTATCTTGAGAGTATGAGTAGTGAGGCTGTTGAGTATGTTAGAGGAATTCCTGTTGTAAAAACTTTTGGACAGAGTGTTTTTTCTTTTAAGCGTTTTGTTGCTAGTATAACAAACTATAGAGATATGGTTTTTACTTACACTAAATGGTGGAGAGTTCCTATGTCTCTTTATATTATTGTTATGCAAGGGGTTGCTTTTGTTCTTGTTCCATTTGCTATTTTGTTTATTGGTAGAGGAGATAATTTAGGTCTTGTTATAACTAATTTTGTTTTTTATCTTTTGGTTTCTCCTATTTTTTCTACACTTTTTATGAGAATTGCCTATTTAAGTCAACATAAATCTTTTGCAGAGGAGTCTATAAATAGATTTGATGAAATTTTAGAGCATCCAGAGATGGTATTTGAGGAAGATGGTGTAGTTCCAGATAAAAATGATATTGAGTTTAAGGATGTTGTTTTTTCTTATGAAGGAGCAGATAGTAATGCTGTTGATAAAATTAGTTTTACAGTAAAAGAGGGTGAAAGGGTAGCTTTAGTTGGACCTTCTGGTGGAGGAAAAACTACTATTGCCAGATTAGCTGCTAGATTTTGGGATATTGATAGTGGAGAGATTTTAATTGGTGGTGTCAATATTAAAAATATTTCAAAAAAGAATTTGATGGAAAAAATATCTTTTGTTTTTCAAAATACACAACTTTTTAAGACAAGCTTACGAGAAAATATTGTTTATGGTAAAGAGGGTGTATCTGATTCAGATATTGAAAGAGCTTTAGAGCTTTCACAAAGTAAGGAGATTATAGACTACTTAGATGATGGTTTAGATACTGTTATTGGAAGTGAGGGGACTTATCTCTCTGGAGGAGAGCAACAGAGGATAGCTCTAGCTAGAGCAATTTTAAAAGATTCTCCAATTGTTTTATTGGATGAGGCAACAGCTTTTGCAGATCCAGAAAATGAGCATTTAATACAAAAAGCTTTAAAAGAGTTAAGTGATGGAAAAACATCTATAATGATTGCCCATCGTTTAACAAGTGTTGAAGATGTTGATAAGATTTTAGTTATTGATAAAGGAAAAATTGTAGAGAGTGGTTCTCACAAAGAGTTATTAGTTCTAGGAGGTTTGTATAAGACTATGTGGAATGAGTATCAAAAAAGTATTGAATGGAGGGTTTTAAATGATTAAGTTTTTTCAGAAAAAATATGCTTTAAGTAGGCAAGGAGCAAAGGATTTAGTTGTTGCAATTTTTTGGAGTACTTTTTTGAATTTATCATTCATTTTGCCAGTTATGGTTGCTTTTGCTTTTTTAGATGATTATTCTAAAGTACTGTTTAATGGAGCTACTCCTCAAAGAGATATACTTTTTTATTTAATATTTGCTGGTGGTAGTTTAGTTGTTATGTATGTAATTGCTTATATGCAATATGGTGCAACATACACAAAAGTTTTTAATGAGAGTGCAGATAGAAGAATTAAGTTGGCTGAAACTTTAAGAAAGTTGCCTTTGGCATTTTTTGGTCAAAAAGATATAGCCGATTTAAGCTCTACTATTATGGAAGATGCTACACAAATTGAACAGATGTTTTCTCATGCAGT
>PDWI01010197.1_pt1 | contig 10565 bp, 10 predicted proteins | sample 1430891 | NCBI WGS metagenome assembly PDWI01 (sample SAMN01162508, study PRJNA174530) | Oral metagenome, whole genome shotgun sequencing project. | biome: Marine environment; feature: Marine mammal; material: Swab sample of the gingival sulcus; isolation source: swab sample of gingival sulcus... | reverse complement strand
CAGCATCGAGTTGGTGGCTTCGGCGCGGATGTCGGCGATATGAGCCGCGGTGCGGGCAAGGCCGACGGTGTCGACCGGTTTGTCGCCGTAGTAATCATAGGGCATGACGTGGACATGCACATCGGTGGTTTCCATCAGGCGCAGATGGGCCTGATTGGCGGCGGCACGGGCCGAGAACGGGTGCAGCGCAACGAAGGACGCACCCGCGGCGCTGGCAAGAAAACCGCGGCGGGTGGGGGAGAGGATTGACGTCATCGGGAGTCTCCACTGGGTCAGGTGCGGCCTGCCTAGCTGATAGCGGAAACAATTGCACGCCGCATTGCAGCATTGGTGCGGTCAACCGCGTGCGTGGCGCCTTGCGAAGGCAACAAACCGCGCAACCCAGGGGTCGGCGGCGGTGTTGCGCAGGTGGCAGAACCCGGCAAGCGTGTTGTGCAGGATGATGCCATCATGGCGTCCGTCCACACCATGGCCACGGCTGACCGCGCGGGCGTGGCGCAGGGGGGCGGCGATGTTTTCCAGCCGTGCATAGTGAAATTCATGGGCGGCAATGGGCGCGGGACTCGGCGCTGAGGGCCAGGGATGGGCGGCGGTGTCGGTCACCGTCATGTAACCCCGGCCCTGCGGGCGGCGGTGCATCACCGCATCCGCCGCGATCGCCCCGACCATCGGGCCCTCCGCCTCGCCGTTGCGGATCTTGCGTGACAGATACATCAGCCCACCGCATTCGGCATAGGCCGGCAGCCCGGCGGCGATCTTGCGGCGGATGTCCTCGCGCAGGGCGGTATTGGCGGCGAGGGGAGCGATGAACATCTCCGGGAAGCCACCGCCGATGAAAAGACCGTCACAATCCGGCAGATCAGGGTCTGTCATGCTGTCGAAGGGGACAAGCCTTGCTCCCGCCTCCGCAAAGGCTTCGAGATCGTCGGGATAGTAGAAGCCGAAGGCGCGGTCGCGGGCGATGGCGATGGTGACGTCGGGTTCGGGGCGCGGCGGCAGCGGCGGCGGCGACGGGAGCGGCGGGGCGGTCTGCGCGATGGCAAGCAGCGCATCGAGATCGACCGCGCCGCCCACCGCCCTGGCGAGCCCGGCAATGGTGGCCTGCAAGGCGCCGGTCTCGCCCGGGGTGGTGAGGCCGAGGTGGCGTTCGCCGATGTCCAGCGCCGCATCGCGGTGGACGGCGCCGAGCACCGGCAGGGTGGTATAGCGCGCCACCGCCTCGCGCAGCTTCGCCTCATGACGCGGGCCACCGACCTTGTTGAGGATCACCCCGGCGATCCGCACCTCCGGGTCGAAGGCGAGGTAGCCTTGCAAGAGCGGGGCGATGCCGCGGGTGATGCCGCGGGTGTCGATCACCAGAATCACCGGCAGGTGCAGGCGCTTGGCCAGGGCGGCATTGGAATCGCTCCCGTCCATCGAAACGCCGTCGAACAGGCCCTTGTTGGCTTCGACGAGGCTCACCTCTCCGCCGGCGCGGGCGGCGAAAAACGTCTCTGTTTCACCGGGAGTCTGGGTGTTGAAGTCGAGGTTGAAGCACGGATGCCCGCTGGCCGCGCCGAGCCACATCGGGTCGATATAATCGGGGCCTTTCTTGAAGGCCGAGACGGTGAGCCCCCGCGCGGTGAGCGCCGCGGCAAGGCCGGTGGAAATCACGGTCTTGCCGGAAGACTTGTGCGCCGCCGCGATGAGAACCCGCGGGGCCCGCATCAGGCGACGGGCAGGCGCGATCGGTCGCGCGCGGCCCAGATCTCGCCGGCGAGCGCTTGCGCGGCATCCGTGGTTTCGGCCTTGCCCATGGTCTTCAGCGCGATCGCCATGGTGCCGATCACCGCCTCGCGGGCGTAGTCGTCGCGATCCTCGCCGCGCCAGACCCGCATCAGCCGGTCCGGATCCATTTCCCGGTCGGGCGGGGCATGGCCGTCGTCGAGGGTGGCTTTCCAGTCTTCGACCTGCGGCGCGGCGGTGCCATGGGTGGTCCAGACCTGGGTCGGCTTGTTGGGGCGGCGCTCGATCTCGCCACCGTCACCGCGGAAAACCGCCGCGTGGGAGATGTTCAGGAGCCGGGCGGCGCCGGAATGGATGTCCATGAACCCGCGATGGAAGATGCCCTGCATCACCGTCGGGGCGTCGAACGGGTTCAGCATCCGGGTGAAGCTGTGGACCGGCGAACGCAGGCCGAGGAGCGGGCGCAGGTTGATCAGGTCGCGCAGGCGCGGGCTCAGCACTTCGAGCGGCACATAGGCGAAGCCTTGCGCCTCGATCTCGCGGGCGGCGCAGGCGAGCGACTCGCAGACCGGGAGGCCGAGATGGCCGAGCACGTCGCGGGTATAGACCCGGCCCGGGGTGTGGCCCTCGGTGCCATGCATGAACACCCTGTAGCCTGCGCCCACCAGCGCCATCACGCTCAGGAGATACCACGGCAGCTGCACCCGTTTGCCGGCATAGCTCGACCAGTCGAGATCGACCGCGGGCAGGGGTTCGGGCCGCCGGAACGTGTCGCGGGTGCCCATGGCAAAGCCCGCGATCTCTTCGGGCGCTTCTTCTTTCAGCCGCAGAAGCATCAGGAAAGCGCCGATCTGCTCGGGCTCCACCTCGCCGCGCAGGATCATCGCCATCGCTTCGCGCGATTCCTCCAGCGTCAGGTGCCGCTGGCGGGTCTTGCCGCGCCCGAGGATGGCGACGAATTTGGCAAAGGGGTGCGGGATGTTCGGGTCGGGTGCCCTGGTGTCTGTTGTCATGGTTTCCCCCGGAGGCCGGGCCGTCATTTCGCGGCGAGGTTGGTGTCGGTGAGGTTGGTGGGCAGAACCCGCAGGATCTTCGCCCCGAGCCCGGCCGCGAACAGCGCCAGCGCCACGCCGCCGAGCCCCAGCAGAAGCTCCCAGATCGAAGGGGTGTAGGGGTTGACGATGCCTTCGTGGAAACCGTCAAGAACCTCGTAGCCCGGGAAGATCGGCAGCGGGAAGGCCTGGCCGCCGATGACGATCACATAGACCTGCGCAAACCCGCCGAGGATCACGAGGCCCGAGGCCGACAGGGTGGAGCGGCGCGACGGCCGGCCGAACACCAGCGCCATCGGCCCCAGCCCCCCGAGCGCCACCTGCACCCCCCAGAACAACAGCGGGTAGAGGCCGCCCGTGGCGAGGATGAAGCGGACGAAGCCGGCGTGTTCGGCGGCATAGGCCGCGGTAAGGTGCTGGACGGCGGTGAAATAGAGCACCGCACCCGTGAAAATCCCCAGCAGCCGGCCGAGGCGGATGAGCAGGGCATCGCCGAGGGGGCGGTCATTGAGGCGGAACAGGGCCGTCAGCACGAGGATGAACACCGCGAGCCCGAAGGCGAAGCTCATCATGATGAACAGCGGCGCCATGATGGCAGCGTCGTAGCCCGGACGGGCGACCAGCCAGCCGAAGATCGACCCGGTGGCCGTGGTGAGCGCGAGGCGCCAGACAAAGGCCAGAAGCCCGGCGCGTCTGATCCATCTGGCGTCGGTCCGGCGCTGCATCTGCACCACGAGATAGAGTGCCACGACGCCGATGAAGCCGGAATAGAGAAAGATGTTCCATGCGAAGACCGAACGGAAATTGAAATGCGTCATCGCCACGATCAGACGGTCGGCGCGGCCGAGGTCGAGCACCACGATCGCAAGGCCGCCCGCCAGCAGGGTGATCGCGAGCAGCGACGAGAACCGGGCCATGGGTTTGTAGGCCTTGTTGTCGAAGACGGAGGCAATGGAGGCGACGTTGAGCGCGCCGGAGGCGGCGGTGATCAGGAAGATCGCAAACACATGCGGCAAGCCCCAGACGATCTGGTTGTTCATGCCGGTGACGGCGTGACCGTGGTGTTCCATATAGCCCCACGCCCCACCCGCGGCGGCGAGGAACACAACAAGAAGGGCGGCCGCCTGCCACACGCCCGGGGTCGCCTTCAATTCACGGTAGATCGTCTGTTCGAATGCCATCGGCTCCCCCGTCAGAGGTTCATGTAGCGCACGCCCGGGTTCAGCTCCAGATCGGCGCGGAGCGCCACCGAGGCATAGGCCTCCAGGGCCTTGCGGATCGGGCTGTCCGGGTCGCGGAGGTCGCCGAACAGGATCGCCGAATGGCCCGCCTTTTCGCAGGCTTCGACGCAGGCCGGGATGCGCCCTGAGTCAATGCGCGGGGCGCAGAGGGTGCAGCTTTCGACCGTGCCCTTGCCGCGCGGCGCCGAGACGCTCTGGCCGGTCACCGTTTCATGGACGAAGCTGCGGGCCTTGAACGGACAGGCCATCATGCAATAGCGGCAGCCGATGCAGATATGCTTGTCGACCAGGACGATGCCGTCGGCGCGTTGCATCGAGGCGCCGGTGGGGCAGACATCGACGCAAGGCGGCTCTTCGCAATGCTGGCACATCACCGGGGCCGAGACCTCGCGGCCGGTGGCCTTGTCGCGCAACGTGACCTTGCGGATCCATTCGGGCGCCTGTTCGGGCGAGATATGGCCGTGGGCGAGGTCGTCGCCCCAGCCGTTCTCGGTCTTGCAGGCGGTGACGCAATCGGTGCAATCCCGGGCGCATTTCGAGGCGTCGATCAACAGCCCCCAGCGCTTGCCCGCATCGGCGCGCGAGGCGGCCCCGGCCGGCGTCCCGCCGAAGGCCATCAGGGTGACCCCGGGTGCAAGCGCAAGGGTGGCAGCGGCGGCGCCGGATTTCAGGATGTCGCGGCGGGTGAGGTCGGCGCGGTTGGTCATTCGCTCATCTCCTGCGCCCGGCGGGCGAGATAGGCTTCGATCGAGGCCGGATCGCTCGCGGGGGCCATCGCGCGGTAGGCCGGTCTGTCACCCGGCGTCGAGCGGTGGCACATGAAGCAATCCACCCGCACGGCGGCGTAGTCGTGACAAACCCGGCAGAAATGGCGTGGGTCTTCGTAGGTGACCGGCACGCCCGCGGCGTCTTTCACCGCGTGGCAGTCAAAACATTCGGTGAGCGAAGCGCGGATTTCGGTGTCGGTTTCGGCGAGGTCGCGTACACCGTCACGAAGCGTCAGGTCGCGGTCGTGGTACAGGTAAACCATGTGGTTGGCCCGCCAGTCTTCCTCCACGGGATGGGGCGCGCCGGAAGCGGTCGGCACGGCAGGGCCAACCCCACCGGCCGCCGCCCCTCCGGCGAATGCCCATACGGCAAGGAAAGCGAAAACAGGCCGCATGGTCACTCCCCGAGACCCATCTTGATATAGCCGGTCGGGCAGACGTCGGCGCAGATATGGCAACCGACGCATCGGGTGTAGTCGGTCTCCACATAGCGACCGACCGTCCGGTCTGCCTTGCTGACCCGGTGCACCGCGTCCTGAGGGCAGAAGATGACGCAATTGTCGCATTCGAAGCAGAGGCCGCAGGACATGCAGCGTTCGCCTTCCTTGCGGGCCTGTTCCTCGGTGAACCCGATGATGCGTTCCTCGAAATTGCCGAGCACATCGTCGCCCTGAATGTCGAGATAGCTGCGTTCGCTGCGCGGTTCGTAGTTGAAATGGCCCTTGAACAGCTCGCCATGGGGGATGATCTGGCTGGCGGAGCGGTCTTCGTAATTGTGCACCGCCCAGGCGGCGGAGGAGGTGCCGGCGATCTGGCCGTGGGGATAGTCCTGCGGATCCTTGCCGCGCTGGTGCAGCTCTTCCATCAGGTTCCAGTGATGCACGTCGACCTTGGGGCGTTTGGCGATGTTGCCATCGTCGAGGAAATCGGTGATCGCCTCGGCGGCGATGCGGCCGTGGCCGATGGCGGTGGTCAGCAGATGCGGGCGGATGATGTCGCCGCCGGTGAAATGCTTCTCCTTGCCTTTCACCTGGTAGCTCGGCGTCGCGTCGATGAAGCCGCGGCCGTTGTCGAGCTCTTCGAGGCCATGGGAGAGATCGCCCATCTGGCCGATGGCGGCGATGATGATATCGGCCTCGAGCAGGTATTCGGTGCCTTCGACCGGCTCCGGCACATTGCCCTTCATGGTGCATTTGCACATCCTGAGACCGGTGGCATGGCCGTTGGCATCGCGGATGACTTCCAGCGGCATCACCCCGCCTTGTATGTCGATGCCCTCGCGTTTGGCATCCTCGCGCTCGTGTTCGGCGGCGGTCATCTCCTCGACCGGGAACAGCGAGGTGAGCGTCGCCCTGACGCCGGCGCGGGTCAGCAGCCCGGCGCTGTCATGGGCGGCCCAGTCGATCGCGGTGCCGTCGGGATGTTCGGCCGGCTTCACCTCGGTGATGTTGCCGAGACGCCGGGCAACCGAGGCCACGTCGATCGAGGTGTCGCCGCCGCCGACCACGACAACCTTCTTCGCGGTGCCGGCGACCCAGCCCTTGTTGAAGGCGTCGAGAAATTCGATGCCGTTGATGCAGTTTTCGGTGCCCTCCCAGCCGGGGATCGGCAGCGGACGGCCCTGTTGCGCGCCGAGCGCCCAGAAGACGGCATCAAAGGCCTTGTCGATCTCGTCCATCGACACATCGGTGCCGACGCGGGTGTCGAGATGAACATCGACGCCCATGTCGACGATCCGGCCGATTTCCTTGTCGAGCATGGCGCGCGGGGTGCGGTAGCCGGGGATGCCGTAGCGCATCATGCCGCCAAGCTCGGGATGGGCTTCGAACAGCGTCACCGCATGGCCGTCGAGACGCAGGAAAAAGGCCGCGGCAAGGCCGGCGGGGCCGCCGCCGATGATCGCGACCTTGCGACCGGTATCGGCGCCGGGTTCGGGCATGGCGATCCCGTGGGCATTGGCCCAATCGCCGACATATTGCTCCACCGCATTGATGCCGACGAAATCGTCGACCTCGTTGCGGTTGCAGCCCGCCTCGCAGGGCGCGGGGCAGACGCGGCCCATGGTGGCGGGGAAGGGGTTGGCCTCGATCATGGTGCGGAAGGCATATTCCTGCCACGGCATCTCCGGGTCGGGCGCCTTGTCCATGCCGCGGGCAATCGCCAGCCAGCCGCGGATATTGTGGCCCGAGGGGCAGGCGCCCTGGCAGGGCGGGGTCTTGTGGATGTAGGTTGGACATTTGTAGGAGGTGTCCGCCTGGAAGATCCTTTCGCCCAGATCCCAGTCCGCGGCGGTCTCGCCCTCTTCGAAACGGCGGAAAGTCGGCCTGGTTTTCAGATCCATGTCGTTCATGTCGAATTCCTCCCCTGGGGCGGTCAGCCGGTGTCTTGTCCGTCGAGAATGATCGCATTCGACACCAGCTGGTGCACCGAGACGATCGCATCCATGTCGTAGCCGTATTTCGGCATGACCTTGGAAAACTGGGTTTTGCAGATGGCGCAGATGGCGGCCATGTGGGTGACGCCGTCGCTCTCGGTCACCTGTTGCACCGCTTTCATCCGCGGCGCGGCGCCCTTGATGCGCAGATCCATCAGATCGTCGGTCAACAGCCCGCCGCCGCCACCGCAGCAGAGCGTGTTTTCGTGGATCGTGTCGGCATCCATGTCGACGAAATTGTTGCACACCGCCTTGATGACCTTGCGCGGGATGTCGAACTGGCTTCCCGCATAATCGCCGATGCGGCTGGCCCGGGCGACGTTGCAACTGTCGTGGTAGGTCAGCACCATATGGTCGTTCTGCGACTTGTCGAACTTCAGGTAGCCCTTCTGTATCTCGGTCCAGGTGAAATCGAGCATATGTTGCGGCACCGGGTAGCGCGGGTCGAGGAAATCCCATGGGCCCGCGAGGGTGTTGAGAAAGCTGTAGGCCACCCGCCAGGCGTGGCCGCATTCGCCGAAGATGATCCGCTTCACCCCGAGGTCTTTCGCGGCCTTGCGGATCCGCTGTGACACCAGCCGCATGTTCTCGTAATTGCCGATGAACAGGCCGAAATTGGCGGCCTCGGAGGCGTAGGAGGAGAGCGTCCAGCTCACGCCGGCCTGATGAAACACCTTGGCATAGCCGATCAGCCCATCGATATGGGGCTCGGCGAAGAAATCGGCCGACGGGGTGATGAGCAGGATCTCGGCGCCCTTCTCGTCGATCGGCAGCCGGACCGAGACGCCGGTTTCGTCTTCGATGTCTTCTTCAAGGTCTTCGAGCGTGGCCTTCAGCGCCTTGGGGTTGAGGCCGAGATTGTTGCCAACCTTGTGGACCTTGCCGATGATCTCGTTGGAATATTTCTGGCCCATGCCGACTTCGGCGAGAATATCGCGCGCGGCCATGGTGATCTCGGCGGTGTCGATGCCATAGGGACAGAAGACCGAACAGCGGCGGCATTCGGAGCATTGGTGGTAATAGGAATACCATTCCCTGAGCACGTCTTCGGTGAGGTCACGCGCCCCCACCAGCCAGGGGAAATACTTGCCGGCAAAGGTGAAATAGCGCCGGTAGACCGAACGCAGCAGATCCTGCCGGGCGACGGGCATGTTCTTCGGGTCGGCGGTGCCCAGGAAATAATGGCATTTGTCGGTGCAGGCGCCGCATTTGACGCAGATGTCGAGATAGACCTGAAAGGCGCGGTTCTTGCGCGCCATCTCCTCGATCTTGTCCAGCGCACGCTGCTTCCAGTCGGGCAGGAGTTCGCCGGGAAAACCAAGCGCCTGCTGGTGTTCGGGGCTCGCGAGGAAGGGCTGGAGCCCGTCCATGGCGCCGGGCCGGATGCAGGGCGCCTGAAGCGGATGGTCGAGATGCGGAACCTTGGTGTCACCATCGGCCATGGGTCATTTCTCCAGTTCTGCCGCCCAGGGGGCGAGGTGACGCTTTTCGCGCGGGTTGTCGGGCTGGTTGCGGCTCGGGCTGAAGAAGAGGCCGGGGGCGTGGAGGAGTTTGGAGATCGGGAAGACGATCATCAGGAGGATCACCAGCCCGAGGTGGATGAGCAGGATCGGGTCGGCGGGCAGCTCGCCGATGCGGAACGACCAGAGCCCGGACATGAAGACCTTGACCGCGACAATGTCGGTTCGGGCGACGAAACTCATCGACAGGCCGGAGAGGCCGATGGCGATCAGCAGCGCGAGGATGAGGTGGTCGGAGGGCGCCGAGATATAGCGCATACGGTCAATGAGGACGCGTCGCGCCCAGAGCCCGGCGAGGCCCGCCACCATGGCGAAACCGGCATATTTGCCAAAGGGTTGGATGATGTTCAGCAGGAAGGGGGTGGACCCGGGGAGGGTGTAGCGCAGGTGCCGCAGGATCACCAGCCAGAGCGCCATGTGGAACATCCAGCCGAAGGCCCAGATCCATTTGTTGGACTTGAACAGGCTTTCGAAGAACAGCACTTCGCGGAGCATCCGCCAGACCACGCCCCGGGCGGTCAGCGGCGCAGGGGTGGTGGGGATTTTCAGCGGCGCGGGCGTGCGGGTGTATTTGACGATCCGGGCGCCGGTACCCGCCACCAGAAGGATCGTGGCGGCATAGAACATCAGGGCGTAGATCGTGGACAGCACGCAGACTCCTCCCGTCGCTTGCCCCGTTGTTTTTTGTTTTCAGGGCTTTAGCAAGTCTTCTGGCTTTTGGGGGGGCGTCCCGGCGGCTCCCTTCCGCCGGGACGCGGGGTCTTGATCAGACGCAGCCGGTCGGCTTGGGCAGGCCGGCGATCTTGCAGGCTTGTTTGGCCGGGCCATAGGGGAACAATTCGTACATGTACTTGTTGTTGCCCTTCGCGGCACCCATCGACTTCTTGGCGGCCTTGATGAGAACACGGACCGCCGGGGCGATCTGGTATTCTTCATAATATTCGCGCAGGAAGTTGACGACTTCCCAGCGGTCGTCGTTCATTTCGAGGTCTTCGGCCTTGGCGATGACTTCGGCGAGCTCTTTCGACCAATCGGAGAGATTGGTGATGTAGCCCTCTTCGTCATGTTCAACGGTCTTGCCGTTCACTTCATATGCCATTGTTCGCTTTCCTTCCTTGATTTTCCACTAAAGCCAGGACTGAGTCCGGTCGTGTTTCGCGACCAGCTCAACAAACCCGGTGTAATCGACGCCCTCGATCCCGTCGATGAGGCGATTCGTATCGATTCCGCGCGCCGCGAGGTCGGGCGACAGCACATGGAACGTGAGCGTCTTGCCGAAACCGGCGAGGCGTTCGGAGAGCGCGGTCTTGTCCATGGCGCCATAGACCCCGTCTTCGATCATCAGCACGGCGTCACCGGGCCTGGCGTGGTTCAGGCAGCTTTCGAGCGCCTTGTCGGCGAAGGGCGATTTGTTCACGGTGTGAAGCGTAGACATGTTCTTCACCCTCCCTCAGAAGCTCAGCACGACGTCGGCGCCGGCCATGATGTCGGCGATTTCGGCGCGGCTCTTGACGTGGATCGCGGGCTTTTCGGCCCAGTCGTCGTCTTCGTCCTCATAGATGACCTCGATCAGGTCATCTTCCGACAGGCCGCGTTCTTCGAGGCTTTCGCGCTCGACGAAGAGTTTCTGAACGTCATAGTCGCCCAGCGCCCGGAAGGTGGGCGAGAAGTTTTTCACGCCGATGCCGTCGGTGTTCTGGCCCTTGGTGAGCTGGAACACGCCGTCATCGACAAAAGCGAGGGTCACGTCCTGTTCGAAAGCGGCGCCGATCAGCACGACTTCGAGGCTTTCGAGGGCATAGATGGTGCCATAGGGCGCCTTGCGG
>PDWI01022873.1_pt1 | contig 10566 bp, 13 predicted proteins | sample 1430891 | NCBI WGS metagenome assembly PDWI01 (sample SAMN01162508, study PRJNA174530) | Oral metagenome, whole genome shotgun sequencing project. | biome: Marine environment; feature: Marine mammal; material: Swab sample of the gingival sulcus; isolation source: swab sample of gingival sulcus... | reverse complement strand
AATGTCAAAAAATCCTGAGGATAACGAAGATTTAAGTACCATAACAGTTGTTAGAAATGATTATCAAGAAATAAAAGAACAACACCCTGAAATTATTGAGCGAATTAGTGATTTACCTAACCGAACTAAAACAGCCAAAGCCTTTTCGGAAAATAATGTCGTGGTATTACGTAAAAAAGGAATGTCGTTATTTTCATTGTTACACAAATACGATGAAGAAAAAGCAAAACCGATAGAGCAATCTTTTGATGATTTTATCCCTTTTGTAAAGTGCGAATATGATGAGAAACGCCTAAAATTAAATAGTGACTTTTGGAAATCTTATGAAGAAATAAAAGCATATACACCGAAATATAATACAGGAAAAAGTGATATAGCACTTGAAAACAAAGCCGTTTCAAGTTTAAAAACCTTATTAAAACAACACAAAAACGAATTAGACGAAGAATTGATTGTGTTTGTAAATACACTATTAAAAGACATTAAAAAATACAAAACATTACCAAAATATACTTTGCGAGATTTGGTAATGCCAACAGGTAAAAATGCGTCTAAAAAATTGATTGAAAACATCAAAGACTTAAAACGAAAATTAGGTATGGATTATTTAGACCTTATTTTATCAAGGGTTAAAAACCTTGAAGAAGATGTAATTATTGCTGTTGGAAACTTAAAAAACCAGTAGATAATAATTTTATAAAATTAAAAAACTTATGAAAAACAAAAAACACACTATTTTAGGAGCAATAGCAGGGAATGTGATAGGTTCTATTTATGAGTGGAAAAATAGCGAGATTGTTGATTTTGAATTGTTTAATAATAAAGCAGAATATACAGATGATACTATACTTTTAATTGCTGTTACTGATGCTATTATAAGCAAAAAAGATTTTGCAAAAACCATATGGAATTATGGTAATCGTTACCCTATGGCTCCTTATGGTGGAAGTTTTAGAAAGTGGTTAGAAACGAAAGATTTAAAACCTTATAATAGTTATGGTAATGGGTCTGCAGTGCGAGTTTGTGCTGTTGGGTTTGCTTATGATACTATGGAAGAAGTCTTGAAAGTAGCCGAACAAACAGCAATTTTTACACATAATCACGAGGAAGGTATAAAAGGAGCAAGAGCGATGGCAAGTGCTATTTTTCTTGCAAAACAAGGAAAAAGTAAAGAAAAAATAAAAGACTTCATTGAACAAACTTTTCATTACAATTTAAGTTTTACTCTTGATGAAATAAAATCAAATTATCCTTATGCTTTTGATGCAACTTGTCAAGGTTGTGTTCCACAATCAATAGTTGCATTTTTAGAAAGTACGGATTATGAAAATGCTATTCGTTTGGCAATTTCAATAGGTGGCGATAGTGATACTATTGCGTGTATGACTGGGGGTATTGCTGTGGCATATTACAACGACATTCCTAACTACATTGTTGATTTTGTAATGAAACGATTACCACAAAAATTTATTGACACTATAAATGAATTTGAGGAGTATTTAATAAAAAAGATATAGGTATATAAAAATAGAATCATGGCAAAGGGAAAAATACAGAAGGGAACGGAAGAGGATTTGAAGAAAATGCACGAGCGAATGGATAAAGAGGAGTATTGGAGGAAAATGAAGGAGAGAAGTAATAAAAATTATCAAAAATATGCTCCTACCTTTGACAACCTTTATGATAATAAAATTATTTATCACGAAAGGATTACAAGAATTGTGCGTTTAGAAAATATAGAAATAACAGAAGAGTATTTTCAAGCAAAAGCAATACAGGAAAAGGTTATTTTATCAGAACACAAAAGAGAACGACTTATTAAAAATAATACCCTTGAAAAAGTATTACAACCAAAAGAATGGACATTTAAAGGTGGTTGGGATTTAGCAAATATTTCAGAGAACCCTTTACGTATAGGTATGCCATATGCTAGTTTTGTAATATGGATAGAGCCTGATTTTGTAAAATATATTGAGAAATTAGTAGAATATGGAGATGATGACGATGCTTTGAAAATATTGTGGGATAGGTAAAAAAAACGATTTATAAAAGTAATAAATGAATATTAGTTTTGATCTTGATGGTACATTAATTCCTAATGGAAATGAATATTATCAAATAAACATGAAAATATAAATAACTATGAAAATAAAATCAAAAATTTATAGTATCAAAACTACTAAATTTCATATTACTCACTGTTATAAAGGAGGAATGAATAAATTCAAAAAAGAAACTCCTAAACACATTTTTATGCAAGAAGAAGGTGAGTATATAATTATTGGAAAATTTCAGAATATGAAAGAAGCAGGTGATTATTGTGTTAATTTAAAGAGGAAAGGATTATGGTTTGCAGATATGGAATTTGTAGAAAATAGAGAATTATAATCTGTATTCCTTTTTGAAAAGGGTTAAAACAAAAAGTATTAGTATGCAAGAAACATTTAATTTACAGCGATTTATAGAGGCTCAAAGTAGCAGTTATGAAAGAGCCTTATCAGAAATAAAAAACGGAAGAAAACAAAGTCACTGGATGTGGTATATATTCCCTCAATGTAAGGGGTTGGGAAGAAGTTTAATGGCTGAAAAATACGCTATTCAAAGTAAAGAAGAGGCGACTGCCTATTTTCAAAATCCTATACTTAAAGAAAGATTGATAGCAATTACAACAGCATTTTTACATATTGAGGGCAAAACAGCCTACGAGATTTTAGGCACTCCTGATGATTTAAAAATGAAATCTTCAATGACTTTATTTGATGGCATACAAAACGAAACAACTATTTTTAAAGAGGTGCTTACAAAATATTTTCAAAGAAAGAAATGCGAAACAACTTTGAAGTTGTTAAAAATATAAATCAGAAATAACAAATGAATATCAGTTTTGACCTTGACAACACATTAATTCCTAATGGAAATGAATTTGAAACTGAAAAACAAAGTTTCTTAATTAGACTATTCCGAGTGGAAAAAATAAGAAAAGGAACTTGTGAACTATTTGACTATTTACAAAAACAAGGTCATACTATAAATATTTATACAACTTCATACAGAAGTAAAGCAAAAATTAGATTTATGTTTTTGCTGTATGGCTTAAAAGTAACTAAAATTATCAATCAAACAGAAAATGTAAAAACTCTTAAAAATTTAGAAATCAATGCGTCAAAATATCCTTTGGCTTATAATTTTGATTTGCATATAGATGATTCAATAGGTGTGAAAAGGGAAAGTGAGCAACTAAAATTTAATACCATTGTCGTAAAACCAAATGAAAGAAATTGGGTAGAAGTAATTAAACGTAAAACTCTAAAAAAATATGAAAATAGAAAAAATCAATGAAAAAAGCAATTAGAAATATTGGTATTTTGCTACTACCATTTTTGCTAATGGTAATTGTAAATGAATCTGTACGACCAACTATAAAAGAAAAACCATATTCAAGAAAAGGATTTACTTCTGCAATGAACCCATTGAGTAAGAGCAAAAAGAAATGTAGTTGGATTTGCCATAACAAAACTTCTTTTTGTCAGGAATATCATTCACATCATTTAAAGCCTTATTTTAAAATAACCAACCTTTTTTACTACGGTTTTATTAGATTATTGTCAATAGGAGGAGTCTATGGCTTGGTAAATCTTCTATTATTCCTTGTTTTATCGCCTTTGTTTGTGTGGTATTGCATTATAAAATCATTAGATACGGATTTCTGTATCAATTTGGCAAACCTTTTAGGAATCTCGTATTATGAAGTTAATTTTTATATCTTTTGTGTGCTTTATCCGTTGTTAATGTTTGGAGCGTTTAGTTTGTTTGCTATACAAAAAATAAGGTTAAAAAGGCTTGAAAAGTAAGTGGAAGGTTGTGTAGTGATTTGTGTAGGAACACTTAACATGTCAGGTATTTTTAATACCAAGAATTTAAAAGATATTTTTAAATATCAGTTACCATTTTTGAAAAATTTGGGTTATAAAATTGATAATAAGAATTTACATTTAATAGGATTGTCAAATGGAGGTTCAGGAGTAAATGTTGCTTATAAATACTTTAATACAAAGTTTAAGAGTTTGGCTTATTTTTCTTGTTCTCCTTATCAAACTTATCGTATTCCTTGTAAGATAAATCTTATTGGTGCTATTCGTGATAACACAAGTAGCAGACATCGTTATCTTTACAATGCAATGCGAAAAAATGGAAATAAAGTAGCAATGTATTTCAGTAAAGATGATAATCATTTTATATTGGTCAATCAAAATAAAAAAAATGTTGAATTTTTGAATAAGGAATTAAAAAGATGAAAGAAGATAAGTTTAACTTACAGCGATTTATAGAGGCTCAACGTAATAGTTATGAAGTAGCCTGTAATTAAACAAAAAACTCTAAAGAAATATGAATATAGAACAATTCAAATTACGGCTTAAAGAAACATTAGAAAAACACAAATACCCTCCTTATGAAAGGCGAAATGAAGGTTTGGTTTATATAGGACTACCTGAAAAAATTGAATTTACATACAAACAGGAAAAATATGAATTTGTTTATTTGTTATGTATGTTCATTGCCTTTGATTTAAAATACATTTGTATATCCTAATCGTATTTTTAACCATTACAAAATAGGTGTTCAAAATAAATATTTTGAAAATTCATTTGAAACTTTCTATAATTTTACTTTAAAATTAACTAAAAAAATTGACCAAAAATACGATTTTGATACATTATTAAAATCAATATGTAATGACAAGGATTTGAATACAGGTTTATTTGGTAACGCATTTATAAACTCTATAAAAAGAAAGATTAATTATACTCCTACAAAAACTCCTATATCAATTATTTCAGCAGAAAGTTTTAAAGATAAAATCAAAAACAAGAAATATGATTTTTGGGAAATAATAATACCTTTTAATGTAAATACGGGGTCTCGTGGGAATCTGCCAAGTTACTTGACCATAGAAAATTGTAGTATTTTAACTAATGGAACAGGTATAGTAATCATAGGACATATATTTTCAGAATTGATAAAAACAACGACTATTCTTGATGATTTTAATACATTCTATTTTTTTAACTTTTTTGCTACTTCCGAACATCGTTACGACTTTGATTTTGAAAATTTTAAGAATATAGATGATTTACAAGCAGATGAAATTTTGATAGTACAATAAAAAAGGGTTGAAAAATTAAATTTTCAACCCATTATGGGACTTTTTACTATATTACAATAACTGAATATTCCCACATTAAAGTACCAAAGATAATGGTTCTACATTACACCCCATTAGTGTATTAAATTTTGAAATTAATTTTTTTAACACTTCATCTCTTGTTGTATCTAACTTATATTTACAAATTAATCCTAAAAATTTATTTTTACATTTATTAGGAATATTTTTACTTTTATTCTTTCTTAAATCATTCCAAAAATGAGGATTTGTATATTTGGCAAAATCTTCTCTTTCCTTCTTATTCATCATTATATGACCTTTGTAGTCATCAATAATAATGACTTTCTTTACCTTACATAAAAAATCATTAAATACATTTTCCATAACTTCCTTACGTTTCAAATCATTTAATTTAAAAACACCTAATTTGTTAAAAATTCTTCTTGATTTATACTTTACCTCAACCCTCAAAATATTAGACTTTAAATTATACTGCAATGATTTATCATAAATCTTTATTTCATATTCGTTTAAAGAAAATTTATTAATTTTTTCTTTGTGTTTATATTTAGGGTCATAACAAGGTGTTTTATAATTATACATCAAAACATTATCTTCTATAAAATTTTTAGGTTTCTTATCTAAAGTAATGTTAAAGCCAAACTCAAATCTTGTTAAATATGTTGTATCATCAATATTAAACCCTACTTCTTTTTCTAACAAATCACAAGCATACTTAAAATCACAAAAACTAAAATCAGTATAATTTTGATTACCACACCCTTTCTTTATGTTGTAATATTTATGTATTGAGTTTTCTAAATATGCCTTTTTTTCAGTGATATTTATTCTGAAATTCTGAAAATTATCCCTTATTGGATATGAAAGTTTATTTTTATCAAATATATATTTTGAACTCAAATTTTTACTCCTGTTTTTAGTAATAATATACTCAATATTATCTTTATCTATAAAATATACAGTTATTAAATCTATCATAATTTTATATTTTTTTATTTAGTTCAATAATGTTATGTTCCCTACTAATGATGAACTCATCTATTTGACTTTTACTATACCTCACTAACCCTCCAAATCTTAATGGTTTTAAAATATCTTTCTGTTCCCAATTCCACAAAGTTGGCTTGGTACATTTTAAAATATCTGCAACCTGTTTAGGTGTTAATAATTCATCTTCTTTTTTCTTATCATTTCCTTTTAAAAGTTTTTCAATAAATGGTTTAAGAATCTTTATTAATGATTTTTCTACCATTTGTTCTAATGTTTTTGGACTCAATTGAGTCATTATGATTTCATTCATAATCTTTAATTTTTTAAATTTAATATGACGCAAACATATAAACACATCAAAATTAACACATCATTCCTATATTACACATAGGTAATTTAAAAAACTAAAAAACAACTATTTAACAAATAAAAAAGAGGATATATTTTTTTAATGGTAGGAAACAAAAAAAGCACCTAATTTAATATTTAGATGCTTTACTTATGAAAATTTAAGACACTTAATTATGCTTATATTATAGGTTCAATAATATTTGTTAATTCGGATATTGTTATTGAAGATTTTGAATATTTAGAATCTCTTAATTTTTTTGTAGAAATTACATTATTTTTTACCTTTATGTATCTTGCTGTTATTTCCCAAATATTTGAGGATTCTATAACTCCTTCATCGGAAAGCATTTTTATAAAAGTATAAAGAGTTCCTATATTTTTTTCCCAGTTTATCAATCCATCTATTTTGTTTTTGTCTTGGAATAACATTTTAAATCTTTCAGAGTTTTCTTTATCAATATAACCTTTATCAACCAATTTAATAATTACTTTATTAAGATTTGTTAATACTTTCAATCTTTTTTTACTATTTAATTTAAAGGTTGTTATGTAATCTCTTGGGGACACCTCTATTTCTAAAGACTTTTTTGTTTGTTTATCCAAATAAAAATTGAAGTTAGATATAATCCACTGAAAAAGGTTAATATATTTTAAACGAAATAACCTTATAACAGGAACAAAATAACCATTTCCCTCTTTAAATAGTCGTTTTTCAAGGTTTCTGTAATCAGTTAATAGTTCATTTAAAACAGCATCAAAATATTCATTTTCTAAATAAACTTTAAATAATTCTTCTTTAAATTGCTTTTTTGATTTATTAAAAATATCATTAAAAAAATTTTCTATATAACCTAAAAAAGACTCTTCAACAAACTTATTTTCTATTGCGTGATATATCCCTTCATCATTTACATTTTTTTCTTTTTTAAAATATTGAAGATTGTATTTTAATCGTAAAAAAGTTTTGTAATCTATATTAGGTTTTTCCAATATATTTCCAAATAATAACATTTTAAGTTCTATAAAATTTTCATTGTCAGGTATAAGTTTGATATAATTTGTGTTTGGATTAGTTGCTTTGTATATTTTTTCTATTTCTTCTTGAATATTTTCTTTATTTGATTGTAAATTTAATTTATGAAATCCTTTAATTTCTTCAAAGGATAAAGTATATTTAAAAATTTGCTCAAAAGGATGTTTGATGTTTTCAAAGTAAGGGGCTTTAAGGTTATATATTTCTTTACGATAGTGTATTGTAGTTTCATCTGTTAGATTCAAATATTCATCATTACTCATAGGTTTGTAATTTTCTAAAAAAAATAACGAATATCTATTACTATTAAGTAAGTCTAAAACTTCATAATTTCCTAAATCTATTTTACTTTTATTATCCATTCTTATTTTGTTTATCCCAAAGTTGTTTTAATTTCTCAGCGTGTTCCTTTGATGTAATTTTTATATAATCTAAAAATTGTTTTTCTGTTTTATGCCCCGTAATATTCATTATTGTCAATGTTTCTATCTTTCCATATAAATTTGATGCAAATGACCTACGACAAGTATGACTACTTATAAGTTCGTACTTATGATATTTACCTGTTATTTTTCTTGATTTCTCCCCAACACTAGTTTTAACTTTCATCATTTTAGAACCTTTAACGATTTCATTAAATCCAACCTCTTTGCAAACTTCTTTCACATAATCATTAAATTTTTGACTTGATATTATTTTAGGAAACTTACCATTTCTTTTATTTAAGACCTGTTTTACTTGTTTGTGTATAGGAATTACTACATTGAATTTAGTTTTTTTATTTGTAATTTCAATAAAATCATCATCTTTATTTTTTACAGATAACCTCATAAAATCTGAAACTCTTAAACCTGTCCATAAACCAATTATAAACCAATCTCTAACATTATCCAATCTTTCATTTTTAGAAAAATCATAACTAAAAACTTTTTCTATTTCTTTTTCTGTTAAGTATGTATCATAAGTTTCATTTGAAGGGCTATAAAAATCATTACTTTTATAACTTTGATTAACCTTTCTTCCCATTTCTTCTGCTTTTTTACAAACAGCCTTAATAGCAACAATATAAAAACTTATCGTATTATTATTAAGTCTTTGTTTTTTACTCAAAAAACTTATAAATTTACTATGAAAATTTAGGTCAATATCTTGTAATGACAATTTAACATTTTGATACTTTTCATACTCCAATATTTTAATTTTTGTAGTATTGTATCTTTGAACACTTCTTTTAGAAAAAGTTTTACCTATATTATTTTGCTTGTTTTCAATGAATATATCTATAAAAGAAGTTAATGTATTATCATTGTTTTTACTAGTCCGATTAAAACTTTCATCTATCTTCTTTTTTAACCAAGTATTATTTAGTAATGTTCCTTCTATGTTACCTTTATTAAATTCATCTGTTAAAAAATTTTCTAAATCTCTTAATTTGTCATTAATCAATTTATAGTTAAAATCAGAAACAGTTTTTACTTTTGATTTCGCTTTACTCCAATATTTTTGAGGCACTTTTATTCCTGTTGATACTTCTAAATCTATTTCCCTTCCATTTCTTATGCGAACATAAATTGATGCTGAATCAGATTTTCCTTTAATTCTATATTTGACTATTCCCATAATATTTTTTGACAAAGATAATCAAAACAAATATTTTCCCCACATATTCCCCACAATTATTTAATTATCTTGAATTTTATTTACCTCAATAAATTCAACAACAAATATAAAAACTTAATAAACAAGCATTTAAAATAAAATAAGATTAATAAAGTTAAATAGAATTAAACAAGTTCAATTCCTGTTATGTGCACTTTCTTACGTAAAAACTTTGGGAAATATATCGTGAAATTAATAACTTCCAAAATTGTTACTAAGTCTTCCTATTTTTTCATAGCACTAAAATAGTAATTTTCTAGAAAATTTTAAAGTAAGTAAAAATATTTTTCAGTATTTTTGCAACTTATTAAATTTACAAATTTTATAGCGTATGAACATTCAAGCATTAATAGAAGCGAAAGTAAAAGAAGGATTTTTTAAACTTTACAATATTGAAATTCCGTCTGTGGAGTTCCAAGCAACTCGTAAAGAATTTAAAGGCGATGTAACACTTGTTGTATTTTCTTTGTTACGCTATAAAAAAGGAAATCCTGTGCAAATAGGCGAGGAATTAGGTCAATATTTAGTTGATAATTTAGACGAAATTACAAGTTATAATGTTGTAAAAGGATTTTTAAATTTGGTAGTTTCTGAAAAATATTATATCAATTTTTTTAATAAAATTTACACTGATGAAACCTACGGATTTGCACCAAAAAGTAATGATGCATTAATGGTGGAATATTCATCGCCAAACACAAATAAACCTTTGCATTTAGGACACGTTCGTAATGTATTATTAGGTTATTCTGTGGCTGAAATTTTAAAAGCATCAGGAAAAAAAGTTTATAAAACACAGATAATCAACGATAGAGGAATTCATATTTGTAAGTCAATGTTGGCGTGGCAGAAGTTTGGAAATGGAGAAACTCCTGAAAATACAGGACTTAAAGGTGATAAGTTAGTTGGAAATTATTACGTAAAATTTGACCAAGAGTATAAAAAGGAAATTGAAGAATTAAAAGCTAAAGGACAAAGTGAAGACGACGCAAAAAAGAACGTTCCTTTGTTACTTAAAGCACAAGAAATGCTACGAAAGTGGGAAAGTGGTGATGAGGAAGTTGTAAAACTTTGGAAGATGATGAACTCGTGGGTTTATAACGGATTTGATGTAACTTATAAAAATATTGGCGTAAATTTTGACGCTTTATATTACGAAAGCAACACCTATTTATTAGGTAAAGAAGTTGTTGAGGACGGACTTAAAAAAGGTGTTTTTTATAAGAAAGAAGACGGGTCGGTTTGGTGCGATTTAACCGAAGAAGGTTTGGACGAAAAATTAGTTTTACGTTCAGACGGAACAGCGGTTTATATGACACAAGATATCGGAACAGCAATTCAGCGTGTA
>PDWI01010196.1_pt1 | contig 10568 bp, 9 predicted proteins | sample 1430891 | NCBI WGS metagenome assembly PDWI01 (sample SAMN01162508, study PRJNA174530) | Oral metagenome, whole genome shotgun sequencing project. | biome: Marine environment; feature: Marine mammal; material: Swab sample of the gingival sulcus; isolation source: swab sample of gingival sulcus... | reverse complement strand
AAAAGCGAGGGCAGCGTCACTTCCCTGATATTCCTGCCACGGAATCATCCCGAGATGTCGCATCGGGAAGATATCCCGTTTCATCCGGGGAATGGCTCCGACCACAGGCACGCCAGTATATTTCTCGATGGCCTCCGTAACCAGAAGCCGCTGCCGTTCTGTGGCGACATGATTCAGCACCACCCCGGCAATACGGAGCCGTGGTTCAAAATGCTGACAGCCCAGAACCATCGCGGCAATGGTTCGGGTTGTTTTGATACAGTTCATTACCAGGAGTACCGGCAAATCAAGCAGCATCGCAAGATCAGCAGTGGCATAACCACCATCGGCCGTTACTCCATCGTATAGTCCCCGATTGCCCTCGACCACAACCAGGTCTGCACCTGCGGAGTGGTGGCAAAAAGAATCAAGAATCTGCCGATTGCTCATCAGGTAAGGGTCGAGATTATAGCAGTCTTTTTTTGCGGCACAACGCAGCCACCCGGCATCAATATAGTCGGGCCCTTTTTTAAAAGGCTGCACCCTGTTTCCCGCACCTTCCAGAGCCGCGGTCAGCCCAACCGAAACGACACTTTTCCCGGAACCACCGCCGAGCCCTGCAATCACCAGCCCCTTTGTCATCGCACTCTCCTGTTGTCTTAGCACTGTTTAATGTTTTTTTGTATCAAACTTCTGCCAGAGCTGCTCATACAGTTGATTCATCTCTTCTTCGAGCTGTGTCCGGTATTTTTCAAGTTCCTGCTGTTTTATACCACGAGGAACATAGAGTGGTTTACCATAGGCAAGCTCCACCCGGGCAAAAGGTTTCGGAAAGGCCATGCGATCCCAGGAATTAACGGCCCAATAACTTGAAGCCGACCAGAGAACCGGCAATACAGGAACCCCTGTCATCGAAGCGGTCAACAGAGCACCGGGCTGAGCCTTTCGAGCTGGACCTTGAGAACCATCGGCAACAATTCCGGCACTTTGCCCCCGCCGAACCTCCTTAATCAAATCTTTTAAGGCACTGACCCCTCTGTTATTTCGGGAGCCGCGCACCACCCCAAAACCAAAAAATTCTCCGAGCCGGGCAATATAAGCACCATCTTTACTGGCACTGACCATCAGCACCGCTTTATATTGACAAAGTACCGGAAACAACCCCAGGGTCGCATAATGCCAAAACGTCGCAACCACAGACTGACCGTTGCCAACGGTACGGTCAAAATGCTCTTGACCATGTACCGTAACCCGACAGGTTGCAAAAAGAAGCCGCAGTAAAAAGCCCACCAACGGGGGCAACAACCAGACGACAAATCTTTCGAGTCTTTTTGACTTCATCCTAAAACTATCTCCATCTTCCTCAACGCCTTAATGCGGTCACGTAACTGGGCCGCCTCTTCGAAGGCCAAAGATTTTGCTGCCTCGTGCATCTGTCGTTCCAGGTTCTTGATTTCCTTGTCAAGCTCAGCAGCAGACGTATAGCTGCCACATTCTTCGGCAAGCTCCAGGGCCTCCTGCTGGGTTTTCATCGCCGCCTGGTATCCAGAATCCTGGAGATGCTGCTCCATAGTGTCTTTAATTTTGGAGAATACCGTTTGCGGTTCAATGCCATGCGCCGCATTATACTCCTGTTGTATCTGGCGGCGACGCTGGGTTTCCTCAATGGTCTCCTGCATTGATCCGGTGATTTCATCACCGTACATAATGACCATACCATTGACATTTCTTGCTGCCCGGCCACAGGTCTGCACCAGAGAACGCCGGGAACGCAGAAAACCTTCCTTATCGGCATCGAGAATGGCCACCAGTGAAACTTCAGGAATGTCTAGACCTTCACGCAACAGGTTAATCCCCACCAGTACATCAAATTCCCGGTTCCGTAAATCACGGATTAACGCAATACGTTCCAGGGTCTTGATCGAAGAATGGAGATAGCGAACCCGTATCCCAAGTTTTTCGTAATACTGGGTAAGATCTTCGGCCATTCGCTTGGTCAGAGTGGTCACCAACACTGCCTCGTCACGTTCCTCACGAAGACGAATTTCTTCGAGAAGATCATCCACCTGGGTACTAGCAGGCCGCACCTCAATTTTGGGGTCAAGGAGACCAGTGGGCCGAATCACCTGCTCAACAAGACGCCCCTGAGATTGCTCCAGCTCGTAATCACCCGGAGTCGCCGAAACATAGACCATCTGATGGGTACGCTCGACAAACTCATTAAACTGAAGGGGTCGATTATCGAGAGCTGAAGGAAGACGAAACCCAAAATTAACCAGGGTGGTCTTTCGCGATCTATCACCCCGATACATTCCGTTAAGCTGTCCGATCGCAATATGACTTTCGTCAATGACCATCAAAAAATCATCAGGAAAATAATCGAGCAGTGTTGGTGGCGGTTCTCCCGGTGGTTTTCCGGTGAGATGACGGCTATAATTTTCAATGCCGTTGCAATATCCCAGTTCCTGGATCATCTCAAGATCAAACATGGTACGCTGCTCAAGGCGTTGTGCCTCGACCAAACGATTCTCGGCATGCAGTTCATCTAAGCGCTGCCGCAGTTCTTCAAGAATGGTGCGGCGGGCAATCTCAAGCCGATCCTTGGAGGTCACAAAATGACTTCCCGGAAAAACTGTGTACTCATCGAGCTGTTCGATAACCGCGCCCCGCAATGGATCAATGATGGAAATAGCATCAAGGGTATCACCAAAAAATTCCAGACGCACCGCCCGTTCTTCTTCATGAACCGGAAAAATATCAATGACATCGCCCCGAACCCGAAAGGTGCCACGATGAAAAGAAAAATCATTCCGTTCAAAGAGCATATAAACCAGACGACGCTGCACCTCTTGCATCGCATAATCTTCATTGCGACGTAAAAAGAGATGCATATTACGATATTCTTCAGGAGAACCAAGCCCGTAAATACAGGAAACCGAGGCCACAATCAACACATCCCGCCGGGTCAGCAGGGAACGGGTCGCCGAGTGGCGCAGGGTATCAATGGCATCATTGATCGAAGAATCTTTCTCAATATAGGTATCAGACTGGGGAATATAGGCCTCGGGCTGGTAATAATCGTAATAGGAAACAAAATATTCTACCGCATTTTCAGGAAATAATTCCTTGAACTCGGTAAAGAGCTGGGCAGCCAAGGTCTTGTTCGGGGCCAGAACCAGGGTGGGACGCTGCACCTCCTGGATCACCCCAGCCATGGTAAAGGTCTTGCCCGAGCCGGTAACGCCCAGAAGCACCTGGTGTTCCAGGCCCTGGCGCACTCCAGAGGCAAGCTGGGCAATGGCCTCGGCCTGGTCTCCAGCCGGGGTAAACGGTGAAACAAGGTGAAAACTTTTTTCCATAATTTCCTTACCCCGAAAACAGGATAAGAGCCTTGATCATTCAGTGTGTTTCGCCATTACCAAAACACATTCAATTTCTTATTTTTATGATGGGTTCTGGTCAGTAAGGCATTAAAAAGTATTATGAGCTCATGAGATACGCTAAAGCTCGCTGCGCCGCAGAACACTACAAAAAAAAGAAGGCTTTTACCAGCGGGAAACAATCCAGAAATAAAATAGCTGTTCTTTAAAACACCCAAGACAAAAAAAAACAATATGGTATAGTGCAGCGGCAATGATGAAAAGCATCTTCGTCCCATTACATTTTTACTCCGGGATATACAGTCATAGCCTACGCCCTGAAAAACATTTTTACAATTCGATAGAGCGCAAAAAATGACCAGATATGGACAGACCAAAACAACCCTGCGCGACCACCACCTGGCCCCTAAAAAACGTTTCGGCCAGAATTTTCTGGTACGGCAACAAACAGCAGAACGCATCGTGCAGGTTGCCGGAGTAACCAAGGAAGATACCGTAGTCGAGGTAGGAGTAGGCCTGGGGGCCTTAACCCAACCTCTGGCCGCAGCAGTCAAAAAGGTCATTGGTTTTGAAATCGATAAAGGGCTGGTGACTTTCCATCAGGAAAAACAGGATCTCCCCGACAATGTAGAGTTGCAGCATCAAGACATCTTAACAGCAGATTTTGCAGCACTTGCCAAAAGCTGCGACGGTCCGTTCAAGATTCTCGCCAACCTGCCCTACTCGATCTCGAACCCCTTTATTTTTAAGCTTATCGAAGAACGGCAATGGTTAACCTCTGCAGTGGTCATGCTGCAAAAAGAGGTATCAGATCGACTCATCGCCGCTCCCCGCACCAAACAATACGGCATCCCCACAGTGCTGTTGCAGAGCTGCGCCAGCATCCAGCCCCTCTTTATTCTGAAACCCCAGGAATTTCATCCCCCACCCAAGATCGACTCTACGGTGGTACATATCTCTTTTTTTGAGAAAAACGAGACAAAGATTCCACCCTGTGATTTTACATTATTACAACAGATTGTACGCACCGCCTTTAATCAACGGCGTAAAACCCTAAGCAATACCCTGGCCACGGCCTCGTTATTCTCTGACGACAAACGAACCAACAAGGAAATGACAGCCAAAGCCATTACAGCGGCTGGATTTGCAACGACACTGCGTCCCGAAGAGCTAACAGTAGCCGATTTTATCGAGCTTGCCAGCACCATCGAGAGTCATCGCTCCGCAGCCCCCTCGCCTTAGGTTTCATAATATGGAAGATTTTGTATTTCATAATCCAACCAAGATTGTTTTTGGACGAGACCGGATTGACAGCGTTGGAGACGAAGCCCGACGGTATGGAACACAGGTTCTCGTTGTATATGGAAAACATTCTGCAAAGAAATACGGCTATCTGCAACGGGTCATAGGTTCCTTACAGAACAATGATCTTCATGTCAGCGAGTTTCGTGGCATACCTGGCAACCCCACCCTCACTAAAGTAGAAGAGGCCATCGACCTCGCCAGAAAAAAACATATAGAAGTGATCTGCGCCCTGGGGGGAGGGTCAGTTATTGACGCGGCAAAGGCCATTGCTTGCGGGGTCTCTGCACAACACAGTGTCTGGAAATTTTTCATCGGGAAAAAGCCTGTCAAAAAAACTCTTCCAGTAATTGCGATCCCAACCCTGGCGGCCTCTGGTTCCGAGACCAATGGAGCTATGGTCCTGAGCCATACGGAGAAAAAGACCAAACTTGGCTATGCGAATCGCCATCTTTACCCCAAGGTTGCAATCATGGATCCCTGCTGCACCTTCACCGCATCACCAGCCCAGACCGCTTATGGTGCGATCGATGCGATGAGCCATCTCTTTGAGTTTTTTATGAGTCACCAGCAGAAAAACGTCCCAATCCAGACAAGATATATGCTCGGACTGGCACAAACCATACGGGAAAATTGTGAACACTGCCTTCGAGAGCCAGAAAACTACGACGCTCGAGCCAATCTGCTCTGGGCCGCAGCACTTGCCTTGAACGGACTTTCCGCAGCAGGGCTTGGCAAGATAGAAGTACCAATACATCTCATCGAGCATTCTCTTTCTGCACTCTACGACGTGCCCCACGGTGCCGGTCTGTCGGTGATCATCCCAGGATGGTTACGTGCTCAAGACAACAACTCTCTCGACAGGGTACACCAATTTATCCAGGCCCTTTTTCCAGGAAAAACAGCCACAGATATGACCGCCGTAGCCGATATCTTTGAAAACTGGTTCATTTCTCTAGGAGCCCCAACCCGCCTTCAAGACCTGGGAATTGCTTACAACAAAATTTCAGAGATCGCTGCGAACAGCCAGACCCAGGCAAAAACCTGGCGCATGCCCCAATACAATCCAGAACGGGTTGCAGCAATTCTCAGCCACTGCTGCCGATAAATCGAATAGAGTAAGGCAGGTTTAATCACCTGTTACACAGGTACTAAATCACTCCCCCCACAAACGGGATAAATGCCTTAATGATCCAAGTTGCTCACTTATATCATAGTCTCAAAAATTATTTTTGATTATCAGAACATTATGATCCTTTTCAAAACCCACCTAACATATTTTATTTCTGCTTGAATTTTCTGGGAAATTAACATATATTGCTTAGGCAATCTAAAGAATATAAATCTATTCAGAAGTTATTGCTGCAACACCTTATCTACAAAATTGTAAAGAAATTACAGTCCAAAATATCAAACAGCAACAGAACCCGTTCAACGAACGTTATTTTTTCAGGACTGACTTCTCAAGTCCTCTGACCTCAGATCAAAAATATCCCGGTCAGCTGCAACGTCACATATGCTGACTGGGTCGCCTATAATACTATTGATGTCTCTGGCAAAGTTCAGGAGACCGTATTGCCTCCTGTTATTCTCCTAAGGTGCGGGAATGTTTTGGCGGCAACCTGGATGGCCATATCTTTTTACTATTGTTTATAATATTTGAATTTTGACGAATTTTTACAGGGTAATTATTCAAAAGAATCCTCAAAGTGGTTGTACCGTTGCAGCCGTATTCTGTTAGCGAAGTAACAACTTATTAATCCGGCGGGTATTTTTACTTAACATTAAATCAATTTGTTTTGTAAAATTGAACAGTTATAAACACAAAATTATCTCTGTCGGCTCGCCAAATTAACATCTAAAGGAGGAGTTTTTTATGAAAACAAAAATAGGAATTATAATGTTTACGTTGTGCTGCCTTGCCTGTCTTCCAGGTCTTTCCCTTGCCCATAGTCATGGCGGAGATAAAGGTGGGGATAAAGCAGGAAATGACGGCTTTGAAAACAGTCTCTCACAAGACGATTTAATTTTTATTCTTGGCAATGATGCATGGGGAGACACCTCAAGTGTTGAAGCTACTCCTATAGAAGATACTCCTATAGAAGCTACTCTTTTAACTTTTCAAAATCCTGTGAAAATAACTCTAGATGAAAAAATAAAATACTATCAAGGGGCATTAACAGCCACTCAATTTCTTCATGGATGGGTAGGTTGGCTTAGTCGTACAGGTCTTTCTGTTGCAGGTGGTGCAGTTCCTGTACAAATTGCTATTGCAATGCTGGACGGAGCGACCTCTTCCTATAGTAAAAATCCAGATGCCTCTCCCGCAGAGATCTCATCCCAGGCCTTCGAAGGTGGTGCTGTTACATACTTTGGCGGTAAGCTTGGTGGCAAAGCGACGAAAAATATGGCCGACTCAATATGGAAAGAGATACTGAGTACAGCAACAGGAGAGGGGTTTAGCCAACTATATTCAAGAGTAAAAGACTGGGTACCACGCAATGTACAACCCAGCCAACGGCCAGAAATAAGGCACGCAGGCCCTTCCGACATATTAAGACCAACAACTCTTAAATGATAGCTCCGCAACTTTTAAAAGAGAGGAGTTATAAAAAGGCGAAAATGAAAGTATGCAGCAGAATGCAAAGCACGAGTTGTTCTGGAAGCAATTAACGAGATAAAAACCCTGAACCATTCTTATCTCTCTTTTTTTAAAAAACATAACCTGAATGTTATACCGGGTTAATATAAGGAGAATAAAATGACAAGAATAAATATATTTGCCTGTTTTTGTTGCCTCGTTTTTCTGTCTGGTTGTATTTCTACTGCCGACCTGAAAAATAGCGGGAACACCGTCAATGTTGTAACACCACAGCCTCTTGAGTTACAACAGGTTTCACCGGATATCAAACTGGTAACTGCCGCCATCGTTGGAAAGATGAGAGGCAGAAGTAAAAAAGTCACCACCACCACCTTTGCTAAAAAAGGTAAACATTACATAGAAGAGAAGTTTAAATACCAGGGATTTGATCTTACAGATCTGGTAATAACCAGGTATTCCTCAGAAAAGATAAACAAAAAACAGAGTCTGGTGACTCTTGAAGGAATCCTGAGATTCAATGATCCGGCAGGACGCAGAGCAGGTGTCGTCTTTGGAGCTAAATATAAACTTGCTTTCAAAAAGATAACCATCCTGGAGTCAGCAGTGATGCCTTTATCGCCTAAAGTTCCTGAAGTCGTAACATTTTTTGTGGAAGAAAAGAAACTGGCTGCTTCTGCGAAGAAATTAAAAACATTTCTGGATTATTTGATATTTGCTGCAGAAAACGCACTTCCAATGACGAAAGGAAGTGGTACAAACCTTCCGAGATCAGCAAAAGAATATCTTATCATGGTATTTTGTCTGGATCGTCTTGCCCCACAATCACAGTTGACGATGGAGGTCACAAATAAATCAATCGGGATGAAAAAGATACTGGCAAAACCCATCTACTTTAATGAGAATGGCTGGCGAATAATGATGGCTGGAGGAAAGTTTAAGGCCGGAATGCTCGCAAATAAATTCTATGTACAGGTCTATTATACAGCATCGCCGGACATAGAAGAAAAACCGATAAAGCTTGCCACCTATCGGAACATGAGACTACCTGCACCCGCAAAATAATTAATTCAGGTGAAGGTTCAGATCAGATCGTACACTTGCCTGTAAAAGAGAGGGTTACCGGTTTTAATAGTTTTGTGCGAACAACAAAACCAAAACCATAGAAGGTAACCCTCGTACTTCATTCTACCAATCCAAATTAAACACAAGACTGGTCTTTTAAATCTTGCTGAAGAACTTGGCAACGCTTCTTTTCTTCCCATACTGTTTTCAAACCGGTAAAGAATAGCTCCACCAGTAAAATCAGCTTAAATGTGACGGCGTTTGCAGGTTAAAAAATTGATTTGAAGTGTGGTACATTCTGTCATAGCAAAACCTTGCTTTTTTCTTTCTTAACAAACTGAATTATAAAGAATTTTATAAAGTTTTGCCTCTCTTTTTATGAAATATTGAAAACCTTGTCGTTGCCAGGAACACCCTCGAAATTCCCGATTATCTGGAATTTGGAGTCATCCTCCTCGTCGGGGCGACACCTCCATCTCGCAGACCGGGTTTGCCCGCCATACTGAGTAAACTAAAAAACGGCCTCCTTAACCAAGAAGACCGTTATACAATACAAAAATTATAGAGTTGCTATATTATTGGGCAAGTGGCTCTCCAAAAGGATTCAACTGCCCGGCTGCAGCCACATCAATAGTTACATACATGGTCAAATTGGTTGTACCAAATTTTCCGCCGGCACCTTCATCTAAAAGCATCATACAGGTTTTACTCGGTTTCGTAAAAGCCAGCAGTACCTCTCCATACTGCACCTCACCGGCAAGTTTCCATTTCTTGTTTTCCATAGAGGTAATAATAAAATCTTTCAGGGAATCAACTTCCACCCGCCCACTATAGACAAGTATTCCTCCTTTAAAAGATTCGGTACGAATAGCCATACTCTTTTCAGGATTCCACTTTAATTCAATAGGAAGCTCTATATCTTCAAAATTTCCTACATTATTAACAACAGGCTGCATTTCTTCAAATTCCATCGGAGCAACAGGAGCCGAGCTAAACGGAGATTGACTACTACATCCTCCAAAAACAAAAAGTGCACCAAAACACACCACACTCCACAACGTAAAAGCCCTTTTTTTAAATAATTTCATGATAACTCCCTAGAAAAATTATGAAACCATGGATTATTCCCAAATGGTTTCTTTTTTAAATTTGCAACCTCTGCATTTTCACAAAGATACTTTGCATAACCTTATTTTTACATTCAAGATACAAGAAGAGTCCTGTTTTTTAAACATGTTATTTGCATCTTCAATACCACCTATCACCCAAGCAGCTTTTGTATGTACATAAAATTCTCAAAAGGAATCTGTCCTGGGGCCGTCTCCTTTTCCGAAGAAACAGCACAGTAACTCATAAAACCACCAAGATACAACGTTGCCAGCCGACTAATTCTTCCCGCTTCACCCATACAAAAGGCAATGAGATCAATCTCCAATTCAGCAGCCTTTTCCTGAAGAGCCAGGACCCGAAGCACATCTTCTGCGCCATGGGCCATGGTAATCAGTTTTGCTATCTGGGCACCATTCTCTTTCATAACGTGAAGCTGCTGCTGCATCTTTTCTGTATCTGGCGTCTTCGTAAAATCGTGATGTGACACAATCAACCGGGTTGTACTTGCCGCAATAGCCTCTCGTATTCGAATACGGGAATCTTCAGGAGCATCCAGTTCCAGATCAACATAGGCGGCACCGGCAGCAACAGCCTCAACAAGAAAGTCGAGCCGCGTCTCTTCAGTGCCAGCAAAATTCCCCCCTTCCCAGGTGGGTCGCATCGTAAACAAAAGCTCGGTAGAAAGTTCGTTTATAAACGGCTGGATCGCAGGATCGCAAAGAGTATCTAACCGAATTTCAATAACATCGGCCAAATCCTGCTGTTGCTTTGCCAAATGAAGACTTGCAGCTACTGTGCTCTCGGCAACGACGACACAGACCTTGCCGCTGTTTTCTCTTTTCATATATCTTACGTTTGTAACCTGTACAGAAACTTTATTCTAAACCTGTAACCCACCGATAAGTTCACGAACAGAACGTAAGTTTTCTTCGCGAACATAACGGGCAATGCCATGAACAACCTCTTCACTGGCCCGGGGATTGGCAAAATTGGCCGTTCCTATCTGTACGGCAGTTGCTCCGGCAAGAAGAAACTCCAACGCATCTTCAGCTGTTTCAATACCGCCAATGCCAATGACCGGGATCTGTACTGCCCGGGCAACCTCATAGACCATACGCAACGCAATGGGCTTG
>PDWI01010195.1_pt1 | contig 10568 bp, 10 predicted proteins | sample 1430891 | NCBI WGS metagenome assembly PDWI01 (sample SAMN01162508, study PRJNA174530) | Oral metagenome, whole genome shotgun sequencing project. | biome: Marine environment; feature: Marine mammal; material: Swab sample of the gingival sulcus; isolation source: swab sample of gingival sulcus... | reverse complement strand
GTTCGAGGCAGAATCGAACTGCCGACACAAGGATTTTCAGTCCTTTGCTCTACCGACTGAGCTATCGAACCATCTCAAATTGGAGTGAAATTATACACTCTATAACATTAAACTTTGCTTAAACTATTCAGTAACTTTTTAAATTCGTCTCCTCTTTGAGAATATGAACTAAATTGATCTAGTGAAGCAGCAGCTGGTGAAAGCATCGCAACTCCTTTTTTATCGTGTCTTTTAGATATTTCTTCAACTGCTTTGTCTAAAAACTTACAAGGCATACAAGTTATGTTAAATTCATTACAAAAGTTAATTATCTTGTTCATATTGCTTCCTATTGCATATATTTCTATATCTAAATCTTTAATATCTTCAAATAAACAAGTCAAATCAGCACCCTTATCATCTCCCCCTAATATAAGATATATTTTTTTATCTTTATAAGGTATCAAAGCTTTTAATGTTGCATCAACATTTGTAGCCTTAGAGTCATTTATCCACAACCTTCCTTGTGCATCTTTTATCTCTTCTATTTTATGAGCATCTACTTTAAAAGTATTTATCTTCTCATAATCAATTTTATCAAATAATATTTTTTTAACAGCCAATGCCAAAATAGCATCTTGTAAAAAAGGTTCTTTAAATTTTATCAACTCTTTATCTATAGAAAATTTCTTACATAAATCATCAGTACTATCATATACTATCTTATAAGCATCACTTGGATAATCTTCAAATTCTTTAGGGATGATAGCTATTTGGCCCTCCTCCATCAAATCCAAAGGTTTTAATTTTGCTTTTTTATATTCTTCAAAACTTCCATGCCAAGATATATGGTCTCCACTTATAGGCAATAACACATATATATTTGGTTTAGCAACATTGGTATAATGTAAAGTAAAAGATGAAGTTTCCAAAATCCATATAGCTTTATTTTCATCTAAAGCACTCAAAGGTGTTCCTATATTTCCACCACATACACTATCATTCTCTTGTAGAAGATGTTGTGTCATTTGTGTTGTTGTAGTTTTTCCATTTGTTCCACTTATCCAAATAGAAAAAGGCATAAGTTCACAAAATAAGTCATAATCACTTTGTATATTTTTAGCTTTTTTTACCATATCACTATATGGTGGAATACCAGGACTTACTACAGTTATATCTTCAGAACTTTCATCATACTTCGAAAAATCACTATCATCATATAAAGTAGCATTTTTAAATCTATCTTTTAAAGCAAGAGCAGTTTTACCCTTACCTAAAACTCTTATATTTTTATCTTCAAATTTCATCATATTTTCTTTATCTGATTTTCAAACTCATAAGTGCTATTAGGTTTGCCATAAAAGATATTATCCAAAATCTTACTATTATTTTGTTTTCTTTCCAACCTTTTTCTTCAAAATGATGATGAATAGGTGCCATAAGGAAAACTCTTTTTTGTCTTATTTTATAAGACCCTACTTGTAAGATGACAGATACGGTTTCTATAACAAAAATAAACCCTATAAGTAATAGTAAAATTTCTGATTTAGAAACTATAGCTAAATATCCCATAAAAGCTCCAATAGCAAGTGAGCCTGAATCCCCCATAAAAACTTCAGCAGGGTGAGAATTGAACCATAAAAAAGCTATAAGTGAACCAACAAAAGCAGCACCTATGACACTAAGCTCTCCAACTATTTGTATATTTGGCAAAAGCAAATAAGAAGATAAAACAGAATGTCCAGTAATATATACTAAAATAGACAAAGATACAAATCCCATGATAGAAGGAACAGTTGCCAATCCATCTAAACCATCTGTTAAATTCACAGCATTTGAAGCTGCAACCATAACTAAAGCCCAAAAGAATATAGCAAATATCCCCATATCAAATAAAGCAAACTTATAAAAAGGTGTATACAAAGTACTAGTATGTCCAAGATAATATATCAAAGTACTAACCACCAAAGCACAGCCTATTTGTAAAAACAACTTAGCCCTAGCACTCAATCCTGCATCATTTTTATCATTTGATATCTTAGAGTAGTCATCTTGTACACCAATAAGTGAAAAAATAGCTATCACTAATAATCCTGAAAAAACATAAAAATTATTCAATTTTGCAGTTAAAATAGTTGCCACAATAGTTGAAAATATAAAAACAACACCACCCATAGTTGGTGTTCCCACTTTTTCTTGATGGCTAGAAGGGGCAAGATCATAAATAGGTTGAGAAGCTTTCTTTGACTTTGCCCACTTTATAAATCGTGGCATCAAAAACATCGTAAGAAAAAATGCTATGAAAAAACTAAGCCCAGCCCGAACAGAAATATACTGAAAGATGTTGATATCTAAGTGTCTATAAAACCAATAAAACAAATTTAAACCTTCATTTTGATATAATAGGCAGGATTATATAATAATATAGTTTTTAAAAGGTTTAAACGATGACAAACAAAGCCATACTTATAATAACAGACGGTATAGGACATAACAGTAGTAACAATTTCAATGCTTTTGCAAATGCAAAAACACCAACTTATGATTATCTCTTTAAAAATGTTCCCTATTCACTCATACATTCTTATGGAGAACATGTGGGACTTCCTGATGGGCAGATGGGAAATAGTGAAGTAGGACATATGACAATAGGAAGTGGAAGAACACTTTATCAAGATTTAGTGAAAATAAATCTTGCTATAAAAGATGACACTTTAAAAGACAATGTAATTTTCAATGAAAATATAAAAAATACAAACACAGTACATTTAGTAGGGCTAGTAAGTGACGGTGGAGTTCACTCTCACATAGAACATATAAAAGCACTTGCAAAAATATCTGAAAACAAAAATAAAAAAGTTTTTATTCATATCATCACAGATGGTAGAGATGTTGCACCAGATTGTGCAAAAACATATATAGAAGATTTATTGAGTATTTGCAACAAAAACATAAGTATAGCAAGTATTGCGGGGCGATACTATACTATGGATAGGGATACTAGATGGGATAGAGTAAAAAAAGCTTACGATATCATAGCTTATGCAAGCCCAAAAACAAACAAATCAGTTTTAGACTATATAGATGAAAACTACAAAAAAGATATATTTGATGAGTTTATAAACCCTTGTGCTTTTGAAGGATATGAAGGTATAAAAGAAAATGATGCCTTAATATTTTGCAACTTTAGAAGTGATAGGATGAGAGAAATCTCTTTTGCTTTCTCAAACAAATCTTTCAATGAATTTGATACTTTTAAAGGAAATCTATATTTTGCAACTATGACAGAATATGATAAAAACAATCCTTTACCAGTATTGTTTCCAAAAGATAATCCAAAAAATACTTTAGCACAAGTTATATCACAAGCAGGATTAACTCAAGTTCACACAGCTGAAACTGAAAAGTATGCCCATGTTACATTTTTCTTCAATGGTGGGATAGAAGAACCTTTCTTAAATGAAACTAGAGTTTTGATACCCTCACCTGATGTTGCAACTTATGACTTAAAGCCTGAGATGTCAGCACCCCAGGTTGGAGAAGTTGTAAGAAAAGCTATGGATGATGAAAGTGACTTTATCGTAGTAAACTTTGCAAATGGCGATATGGTAGGACATACAGGAGTTTATGAAGCAGCGATTAAAGCAGTTGAAACAGTTGATAAAGAACTTGGACTTATCATCCAAAAAGCAAAAGAAAAAGGATATAAACTACTTCTAACTTCAGACCACGGTAACTGTGAGATGATGCAAGATGAGCAAGGTAACATCCTAACAAATCATACCGTAGGTGATGTTTATTGTTTCATAATAGCAGATGAAGTAAAAGAAGTAAAAAATGGTAGCTTAAATAACATAGCTCCAAGTATTTTAAAACTTATGAATTTAGATATTCCACAACAGATGGATGAATCTTTATTTTAAAGGGACTATGATGTTTAAATATATACTAGGATTTTTTCTTATTGTTGCACTTGGGGTTTGTGGATGGTTATATGACCTGTATGATAAAATCAAAGATGATGTAAATATCATAGTAAATTATACACCAAAGCAAACAACACAATTTTTTGATAAAAATGGTCGACTAATAGCAAATACTTTCAATGGCGAAAATAGAGATTATGTCAAATACGACGATATTCCTGCAAGAGTAATTGAGAGTTTAGTTGCCATTGAAGATACTCAATATTTTGAACATTTTGGTATCAACCCAGATGCTATAAGTAGAGCTATCATAAAAGATATAAAAGCTAGAGCCTTTGTAGAAGGTGCTAGTACTTTAACCCAACAATTAGTAAAAATGCTAGTTTTATCAAGAGAAAAGAAACTTATAAGAAAAGTAAAAGAAGCCTTACTAGCTATCAGACTAGAAACTATCCTTACAAAAGAAGAGATACTAGAGAGATATCTAAACCATGTATTTTTTGGGCATGGTTACTATGGTATAAGAACAGCATCAAAAGGTTACTTTAAAAAAGATTTATATGAATTAAGCTTAAAAGAAATCGCTATTTTAGTAGGACTTCCAAGGGCTCCTAGTTTTTATGACCCTACAAGAAACCTAAAAATCTCACTAGCAAGAGCAAATCAAGTAATAACAAGACTTAAGACATTAGGTTGGATAAATGAAGAACAATACCAAAATTCTATAAAAGAAATCCCAACCATCCACAATCAAACCCTAACAAAAAATAAAGCTCCATATATAATAGACTATGCAGTAAAAACACTAAAAAAAGATATACCAGATATCTTATATGGTGGATATAAAGTAAAATTAACCATAGATTTAGATGCCCAAGAAATAGCAAAAAAAGCTTTGATGGAATCTTATGAAAAAGCTTTAGAAAGAGATTTGAAATTTAGAAAAAAAGAAAAAAACTTAGATGATAACTCTTATGTAAACAAACTAAATGGTGCATTAGTATCAATAGATAGTAAAACAGGTAAAATACTTGCCCTTGTAGGAGGAATAGACTATAAAAAATCTATGTTCAATAGAGCAGTTCAAGCAAAAAGACAAATAGGAAGTGCAGTAAAACCTTTCTTATATCAAACAGCTTTAAACGAAGGCTTCAATCCTGCAAGCCAACTAATAGACATATCAAGAACCTATACCTATGAAAAAAATGGTGTTGAAAAAAAATGGCAACCAAAAAACTATGGTAAAAACCTAAAAGGCTATGTAACATTTAGAGATTCGCTAGTACATTCAAGAAACCTATCTACTATAAACTTAGTAACAGATGTGGGACTAAGTACCATAAGCAAAAACTTAGAAGAATATGGTTTTAAAGATATGCCCAGTGATTTATCTATCACTTTAGGAACTATGTCTGTATCACCTTTACAAATGAGCGAATACTTCAGCAACTTTGCAAATCACGGAATAAAAGTCAAGCCATATCTAATAGAAGAAATCAAAGACAAAAAAGGAGAGATTGTAAGTTCTAAGATAGAAGAAAAACAGTTAAATACTCCTGCTCAAACATTTTTGATGACTTCTATTTTAAAAGAAGTAGTAAGTAGAGGAACAGCCAGAAGAGCAAGGGTAAAAGACATAGAACTAGCAGGTAAAACAGGAACAACCAATGACTATATAGATGCTTGGTTTTGTGGATACTCACCTAGTATTCAAACGGTTATATGGTTTGGACAAGATGACAATAAACCTATGAGAAAAACAGAAACAGGTGGAACACTAGCAGCTCCAGTTTTTGCATCTTTTTTCAAAAACTATCTAAAAATCCATCCAGAAATACCTAGATATTTTACTCAACCAAAAGATGTTTTTTCAACAAAGATAAACTCTAAAACAGAGTACTACACAGACCAATCACCCCTTCCAGATATAGAAATCCAAATACCAAAGGAAAATCAAGAAGAACCGGCTATGGAATTTTGATAAACAATAAGAAGAGATGATACTAAGTAGTATCATCTCTATTTTAATTTGCACTAACTCTTAACAAAGCAGCATCTTCTAAATCAGGTATATTTATGTTATATGCGTCACTATCATCATCTTTGTATAAAAAAGCTATATATTTTGTAATCATACTAATTTCACTCCCGTTTGATTTTCTATACTCTTTACTGTTTTTATCGGTATATCTTTTTTACCATGATAACACTTATGTTTTATGTTTATATAAACATTACTTAATTACCCTCAAAAAAACTATCTTTTCATTTCCTATATAATTCTCATGAACTATTTCAAAATCTATATCTATATCATTTAAGGCATTTAGTCCTTTTTTTATCTTTGGATTTACTATCAATACCACATAATCTAACTTATCTTTTAAAACTTCTAGCAGATTATAAGTTCCCTCAACCATCACAAACTTATAATCAAGCACCTTAAACAAATCATCAGATATAAACACTTTTCTATTTGCTACTTTAAACAAAGGTATATTTTTATCAAAAACCTTTGATTTTGAGTATATCATCACATCTGGATTTTTCCCTGCTATATATCTTGCATCAAGTGTTGGTCTATCTGTTCTTACTGTATTTCCACCTATTAAAAGTAAATCTATCTTATCCCTTAAAGTATGCACATAAGCTTTTGCTCTATTTTGTGATATCTGTCCATCTACACTTCCATTTAAAGTTTGTGCCATTTTATAAAAAGTAAAAGTCCCACTATTCCACTTTATAAAAGGTAAAAGTAAGTCATAAGCTTCTTTTTTTAGTAATCCCACTTCACAAGAAACTCCAACTTTTTTCAAAGTTTCTATTCCACCACTTGCTTCTTTATTTATATCTTCATGAGCTATAAAAACTTTTTTGGGTTTTAAAACACTTAATAAAGTTGCACAAGAGGGAGTTTTTCCTATATGATTGCAAGGTTCTAAGCTCACATATAAAGTACAATCATAAAAAAATCCATCGTGATTTTCAAGCAAATACTTATGGACATCAGCAGAAGTGTTCTTCGTCTTTAGCACACTATTTGGGTGGTATTTCATATAAGCTTCTTTTAGGGCAAGTATTTCAGCATGAGCCTGCCCAGCTTTTTGATGAGCTTGGCAAGATAAAAGTTCCCCATCTCCTTTTACTACTACACAACCTACAGCTGGATTTGGGTAAGTTTGCAACTGATACTTCCAAGCCTCATCAATAGCAAGTTTCATAAAAAATCCATCATCTATCTTCATAAAATACTCCATATATATACTTAAGATTTAGTGTAACAATACTTTACTTATATATCTTTGATTTTTTACTAAAAAAAGCCCTAAAATGAGATAAATATAATCTTATTTAAAAAAAGATTATTTTGTAAAAATATATACTTTTTTGTTAAAAAACACCTAATTTTGAGATATTAGCCATAAATATAGGGCAATTTTAAGAAAAGTTTAAAAATTTGTACAGTAGAATAGCTTTAACGGTAAGCTGGAAAAGTTCGAGATACCCTTCACGAACGGTTCGCGCGTTCCGGTTAAACTGAAAAAATTTCGAAATTTTAGGAGAAAATATGAAAAAATTAGCAAAATTAAGCCTTGTTGCTGCAGTAGCAGTAGCTGGTATGACAACTGCAAGTGCTACTTCTTTAGAAGAAGCAATCAAAGGTGTTGATGTAAACGGTATGGTTAGATACAGATATACACAAATAAAAGAAAAAGGTGAAGATCACGAACAAAACAACAAGTATGATGTTGAAGTAAATACAAAAGTTCCAGTAAATGACATGGTAAGTGCTAACATCAAACTTGATGTTAATAGTGGTGAGCTAGATTCAAGAGAAAATGCAAGTGTTTCAAATGGAAAAGTAAATGTTCAAGTTGAAAAAGCTTACTTTACATTTGCAAAAGATGGTTTCACTGTAACAGCTGGTAAACAAGCATTACCTGGTCCTCTAACTGATGGATTAAACGGTACTGGTATCGTTGCAGTAACTCCTGCTTTTGGACCTGTTACTTTAGCAGCAGCTTATATGAATGGACATGATGATGTTAACATTCTTAGAGATGGTGATACAAAAGATAGCTTTAAATGGGAAAACGGTAAATTTAAAAAGTCTACAAAAGTTGTTGACTTAAAAGGTGGAGCAGGTAAAGATATCTATGCTGTTGCTGCTTTAGGAAACTTTGATTTTGTAACTGCTAATGCTTGGTTTGCAAAAGTTCAAGAATATGCAAAAGCTTACTCTTTAGATGCAAGTGCTACTGTAGGTCCTGCTACTGTAGGTGTAGCTTATGCTGAGAAAAAATTAAAAAACAAAATCAAAAATGCTTTAAACCTTAAAGACGGTGAAGCAAAAGTATTAAAATTAAATGCTGCAGCAACATTTGGTATGTTTGATGTTGAAGCTGGATTTGCTAAAACTGGTAAAGAAAATGGAGTTTTATTCGGTGCATCACTTGACGGTGAAGAAGATGCAGCAGTAAATGACTTCCAAGCTGAGCAAATTGCAGTAGCTTCTGAATGGGGAGATGCTAAAGCATTTAAATTAGGTGCTAGTGTTAAACCTGTTGATGCTGTAAAAGTTGGTTTAGAGTTCTTAAAAGTTAAAGGTTACGAAGGACACATCGGTGTTGCAAACGAAACTAAACAAAAAGGTACTGAAGTTGTAGGTAGAGTTGCTTACTCTATGAGCAAAAACTTTGTAGTTTCTTCTTTCTTCTCTAAAGCTAAGATCAAAGAAGGAAATGAAACAGATAAATCTAACATGGGTAGATTAGAATTAAAATATACTTTCTAGTATAAACTTTTTCTAACAAACCAAAATTAAAAGCTTAGAGTTTAAACTCTAAGCTTTTTTTTTGGCTTATAAAAAATATCATCTTAATAAAATATTATTTTATTAAGGTATTCATACTATTATTTATGATAAAATTAACTCATGAAGTTAAAATTAGTTGCAATTAAAAAAGAAACCATAAAAGAATTAGGAAAATATTTTCTTGATATTTCAAAGATTCTTATCGGTCTAACTTTAGTAAGTCCATTTATGAAAGATACAAATGTGTCTTTTGTCGCAATTTTATTGGTTATTAGTTTATTTGCATCAGGAACATATTTAACAAATAAAGGAGTAAAAGATGAATGATGGTATCATCTTAGTAGGTTCTATTTTCTTAGCAATAGGAATAGCAATTATCATTTATATAAATATAACAGAAAAAAAAGAAAAAAAACTACAAAATTAAAATAGCTGGTTATATATTGACTATAGGAATTTTGTTGGCTCTTACTATAACATCGATTTGCTTAGTCAATAAGATTGGAAAAGCTTAGACTTTAAAAACTCAGAGAGTGATGAAGTCCCAAGCCTATAAATTATCTTAAAACACTAACTATTAAAGCTTTTCCAATTCTGATTTATTGAAACTTAGATAAATATAACAATCTCTAAGATTTTTTCTTCTATAGAAAATCTTTTGATATAATATATAAAAATAAATCAATAGGATAAGATATGCAAGAACTTACAAGTACAAGTGAATTAGACATAAAATCAAAGATTTATACAATAAGAAATCAACAAGTTATGCTTGATAGAGATTTAGCATCATTATATCAAGTAGAAAATAGAGCTTTAAAACAAGCAGTTAAAAGAAATACTGAAAAATTTCCTGAAGATTTTATGTTTATTTTAACAGATAATGAAATAGATCTAATGGTATCACAAAATGTGATACCTTCAAAATAACATCTAGGAGGTAGTAAACCTTATGTCTTTACAGAACAAGGTGTATCTATGCTTAGTTCAGTTTTAAAAAGTAAGATTGCTACACAAATCAGTATAAATATATTTCGTGCATTTGTTCAAATGAGAAAATTTATCTCACAAAATGCATAAATATTTAAAAGACTTGAAACACTAGAACAAAATCAACTTATAACAAACACAAACATAGATAAAATCTTCAAAGCCTTAGAAAACAAAGACTACATACAAGAACAAGGTATATTTTTTAATGGACAGATATTTGACGCCCATAACTTTGTATCAAACCTTATAAGAAAAGCTAAAAGTAAAATAGTTCTAATTGATAATTATGTTGATGATAGCACTTTTACATTATTTCAAAAAAATCAAGATATAGATGTAATAATTTATACCCAAACTATCACAAAAACTTTAAAATTAGATTTAGCAAAATACAACAAACAATATAGAAAAATCACTATAAAAGAAAATAAAGATTTTCACAATAGATTTTTAATCATAGATGAAAAAGAAGTTTATCACATAGGGGCTAGTTTAAAAGACTTGGACAAAAAAGTTTTTGGCTTTTCTAAGATGTTGAATTTTAATCCTAGTTTACTAAAATTAAGGTAGTTGTACTTGAGGTTCCATTTTGGCACCTCAAAATGACTAAATTTTCATAACTATTTTTTGAACTCAAAATTTACTCTAAAAATCATTTAATTTATACGGATAACCTGTAAAATATATACGGATAATCCGTAATAAATATTTGGATAATATGGAATAATATGTTATAATTTAGCTTGTAAAGGAATATATATATGGTAAATAGAAAAATAGAAGAAACTCTTTTAAATATGTTAAAAATATTTAGAATTGTAGCTATAAATGGTCCAAGACAATCGGGTAAAACA
>PDWI01010194.1_pt1 | contig 10569 bp, 10 predicted proteins | sample 1430891 | NCBI WGS metagenome assembly PDWI01 (sample SAMN01162508, study PRJNA174530) | Oral metagenome, whole genome shotgun sequencing project. | biome: Marine environment; feature: Marine mammal; material: Swab sample of the gingival sulcus; isolation source: swab sample of gingival sulcus... | reverse complement strand
CTGCAATTGTTACAAATATGATGGACAATTTAGGTGTAAGTGCAAAAGAGATGGATACCATTTTAAATAAAAAGAGTGGAGTTTTAGGTGTTTCAGAAAAGTATAGCGACAGAAGAGATATTCAAGCTGGTGTTGACAACGGCGATGAGAGAGCTATTTTAGTTAGAGATATGGAGTGTTACAGAATTAAAAAATATATTGGCTCTTTTGCTGCTATTTTAGGCAGAGTTGATGCTATTGTTTTTACTGCTGGAGTTGGTGAGATGAACCCTAACTATAGAGAACACTCTCTATCTAATTTAGAGTTTATGGGTGTGGAGCTTGATACAGAAAAAAATAGTATTTCACAAGTAAAAGAGGAGACAGTTATTTCTAAAGATAGCTCTAAAGTAAAAGTCTTTGTTATTCCAACAGATGAAGAGCTAGTTATGACAGAAGATACTTTTGCTTTAATGAATGGAACTTATGATGTTCATACTAATTTTACATACTCTTTCCAAGCAAAAGATTATGAAAATAAAGATAGAGTTTTAAAGACAGAAAAAAAGATTGCTGAAAATCCTAAAATTAAGGATATTTTAGCTAAAAATTTAATCAAGTAGTTTGTTATTTAATTAAGAGTTTTGGGCGAATTTTTAAGGCATAAGCCTTAAAAACCACGCTTTACGCAACTTCGCTATCGCTTCGGCTAATTTTGCTTGCAGTTAGCAAGCAAAATGGATCTGAGGACTTAGTTTTGAAAAACTAAGTCCTCATTGCTTCAATCGTTTTCGCTTTTTTACAAAAAAACTTAATAAGTCTCTTATCTTATCAAGGCATCTTTTTTCGGCTCTTCTACAAAATCAATATTATCAAAACTAATTTTCATAGAAGCCTCACTTGCCTTGTTGCCCCAAGTTCCAGCCTCATCAAAATTAAGACACAGCCAATAGATACTTTGAGCCTTATAAATATTACCTTGCAACTCCAAAGAATTTCCTAACTTATACATATTCATAAAAAGATTACTAGAAATAATAAAATCTTTTAGATATCCAAATTTTAAAGCATCCTCTAACAACTCTTCAATATCAGTAAAAACATACTCATAATCACTCTTTTTCATCTCCTCTGCAATTATACTTAAAATAGTAACAACTGCATCAAAAGAGTATTCATAATACTTATTATAATCCTCTTTGTCATAATAGTAATCTGCCAAAAGAGAATATGCCTTAATAAACTTATCATTAGTCAAACGGTATAACTCAATGGCCTTAAAAAGAGATTTATCTAAAAAAACTTTTGACATATTCTTTCCAACACTAGAAACCTTTTTATCATAAAATAGAGGATCAAACTCCAACAAAACATTTGTGCTTTTTAAAAACTCATTTGGTTTATCCCATTTAGAGTATAAATCAATTAACTCATAGTAAATTTCAAAAAGTGTATCTTCAATTTGTAAAGACTTGATTTGAGATAAAGCACTATTAAAATTCTTTTCAGCTAAAAGATATTCACCTTCAAGTTTATAAATCTTACCAATATAAAAGTATGCTTCTGGATACACATTTTTAAACCCTATATCTTTTAACATATTTGCAAGTTGTATTCTCTCAATTTTAGATAAATCACTATGTAATTTATAGTAATTTTTCCTACTAGATTTAAGATAACAATTCTTAAAAAAAGATACTCTATTTTCATTCTCTAATCTTTTAACAATATCATTGTAAATAGTATCAAAAAGAGTTTCAGGAACAGAATTTTCAGTAATAAGCTCCGAAGCTATACAAGATCTAAAATCTGCCAAAGCCTCACCATAATTTTTATTATCAAAATTAGCCTTACCTCTCTGAAACCTTAACCAATTAGAATCATAAGTATTTTGTGCAAAAATACCAAAAGCGAGCAATAAAAGTATAAACAAAAAATTAAATTTTTTCAAAATTTTTCTATCTCCTCAAGAAGAAGCTTTAAAGCATCCTTTTTATCTATCTTCTTATATAATCGACCTTTTTTGTAAAAAAGTACACTATTTCCTACTCCAGTTATACCAAAATCTGCATGAGCAGCCTCTTCTGGACCATTTACTTCACAACCCATAACAGCAACAGTAACATCTTTTTCAACAGTATACAAAATCCTTTGCAACTCTTGAGCAAAACTATTATCAGCATCAAACCTAGCACGACCACATTTAGGACAAGAAACAACAACAGGTCTGCGAACACTCTTTCCACAAGATTTTAAAATCTCATAAGCAGTAATAACTTCATCTTCACAAGAACCAGAAATAGAGACCCTAATAGTATCACCAATTCCATCCTCAATTAACTCTGAAAGAGCCTTAGTGCTTTTAACAACAGCAGAAATAAGAGGTCCAGCCTCAGTAACACCAATATGAAGAGGATAATCCCATCTCTTCCTAAATTCTCTATTTAAAGCAACAGTAGTTTCGATATCAGAACTTTTTAGAGAAAAAACAACATCTTCAAAACCAAACTTCTCTAAAATCTCAATCTCACGAGAAGCAACAATCATAGCAGCCTCAACCCTATCCAACTTCCTAACATCATGAGGCAAAGAACCAGTATTAATACCAACACGAATAGGAATAGAGTTATTTTTACACTTCTGCAAAACCTTTAAAACCTTCTCTTCAGAGCCAATATTCCCAGGATTAATCCTAATCTTGGAAACCCCAGCATCAACAGCAGCAAGAGCCAATCTATAATCAAAATGAATATCAGCAACAATAGGCATAACAGAGTTCTTGCAAATAAACCCCAAATTAGAAATAGTTTCCATATCATTAGCAGCAAATCTCATCAACTTACAACCCATACGGTGTAAAAAATCCAATCTATCACAAACCTCATTTAAGTCCACACCATTGATAGAGCTCTCCCACATAGATTGAACAACAATATCATCACCACCAATTACAACATCACCGACCTTAACCTTTCTCATAAAACAATTATATTATAATCAATTAAATTTTTCTACTAAAAATAGATAATAATTTTTTGGGCAAATCTGGCTACGCCAGACCAGTCTTTCCGCTTGTATCTTTACTTTTCCTCTTCAAACATTTGAGCTTGTGGTTATCACCCCAAGCTTCTGAAAATAAAAGAAAAGCAAAGGATACCGCTTCTATCCTTTTTGCTTCCAGAAAAAATTAGGGACATAGCAAAATTCACTCTGTCCCCAGCAAAATAAAAAGAGTCAATTTTTATTTTTTAACACATTCAAAACATACAATTGATTTTACATTCCAAATCCTAATATCTTTATAATCTTTTTGTAATTGAACTTCTAAATCTTCTTTTGTCATAAAAGGAGGAGTAAAAGTACCACCTTTTACAAAAAAATGCTTAATAAAAAAATCTGTAAACTTTCTCTCTCCCTTTATGTAGAAACATCCAATAAACTTACCACCCACTTTTAAAACACGAGAAACTTCTAAAAAAGCCCTATCTTTATCTAAAAAAGCATGAAATCCATTCATAGAAAAAACAATATCAAAAAAATCATCCTCAAAAAATAAATTTCCTACATCACCTTGATGACAATTAATATGAGAATATTCTTTAAATTTCTCTAAAGCATACTTAAGCATATCATCTGAATAATCTACACAAAAAATATCTGCAACTTTCATTTTTTTATACTTTTCAGAAGTAAAAATTGCTGTTCCCGTTGGAATATCCAAAAGCTTACCAGTAAAATTATCAGGCAATAAAGGTAATAACGATTTTACATACTCTTCATCTTTAAATCCCCAAACAATACTTACAAAAATCTTTGACCACAACTTACTAGAAGTAATGTATTCATCATATTTACTAGCACTTTTTTTAGAACCATCTTTTATAGTATTTTTTAAATCAACTACAATTTGATTTTTACTATTTTTGTTATTTTTAATTTTTTTAACAATTCTTATTATTACTAAAACAATACCAACAATATCTAAAATAATTAACAGAGGAATACCTATAATACCCATTAAAAGAATAAAACTAAAAATAGATAATATAAAAGTAAAAATAATTAGCATTATTAAATAAGTAAATATATACAAGAATATTCTAAAAAATTTATTCTTAACTTTACAATACATTCTAGAAAAATCTAAAATTAAATATGAATAAATCAATCCAGCAATAATTGCAAAAGGTAATATGATAAAAATAGTTGTAAATGCCATAAAAACTCCTATATTATTTTTTTCTTATTTTTAATTTTTTCCACAATTCTAATTATAAACAAAACAATACCAATAATATCGTAAATAATTAATATATAAAGACCTATAAACCCTATCATAAGCAATAAATAAAGAGTAAACGAAATTATAGTAAGCAAAATAAAGAGCAATAAATAAGTCAAAATGTATAAGAAAATTTTTACAGACTTATTAGCAATCTTAGAATACATTTTAGAAAAATCTAAAATTAAATATGAATAAATTAATCCAGCAATAATTGCAAAAGGTAATACAAAAATAAAAACAGTCGTAAATGCCATAAAAATTCCTATACTATTTTTTAAACTCCCAAACAGGTAAACCAGATAGCTCTTTCTTAACATTTTTTTTATTATATGGAAAATCCCAATAGTCAAAAAAAGGAGTTAAATCATATCCAACAACTTTGGAATATCTATAAACCCACTGATCTCTTTTTTGAGCATCTGTTTTAGGTCTCTCTGACTTATCCAGTGACTTATAAACTCTAAAAACTTCCTTGTAACTATCCCAACCAAAAGCCTCTTGTAACTCAACATACATAAGAAGAGCAACAATTAAATCTTTACGAACTTCAGAAAACTTAAAACCCCTCTTTCTATAATTATCTAAACGAGTTTGGGCTTTTTTTATAGTGTTAAGATCTCTAGGTTTAAGACCTACCATCTTTTCCAGAGCATAAAGAGTAAAAATATTTACAGTAACTTCAACAGAGCCTTTATAAGTCCAATCTGAATTTTGATTATTATGACCCAACTCATGAAAATGTCCCCAACAACCATTTTTAAAAATGTTACCCCTTCTAGTTGTAAAACCTAAAACAAGATCTTCATAGTTATATTTATTACTATACATAGTAAAAATAGGATAACCACTATGCATAGAACCAGCCTTAATTTGACGATCAATAACATAACGCTCCTTATACTTATTCATAGGAGTTGATGCCAACTCCTTGGTAATAATAATTAACTTATCCCAATACTCTGCAATCTCTTTTGGATTATAACCTGATTTTTTCAAAGAAGATAAATCTGTAGTAATAACACAATATTTCCCCTCAATTTCTCCCAAAGGAGATTTTAGATTTTGGACATCCCTTTCCCAATCAGAAAGAGAAGTTTCTCCTAAAACATAGAGAGGAGATAAACTAGCTCCACTAATTTCAATATCAAATTTACCAGAACAATTACGAGGAACATTTATATAAACCAATCCACCATAAGGGCTAACAACCGAAGTCTCACTCTTTTTTAAAGAGCGAGTATAAGAAATATATGGCCACCTTTTCCAATATGTTCTTTTTTTACCCAAAATAATATTATCAGTATGACATCCAATCTGAATTTTCAACCTTTTAGAAATAGCATCTTCAGGAAGCTTTACAACCAAGGTGTCAAAAGGATTTAACCACAAACCAGTAGAGTGCCATTTAGATTCAGAGCAATCCAATGAGATTTTTTTACTCACAACTTCTCTATCAGGAGAGATTCTAGGATAGTCTTCAGCAATTTTCTTAAAATATGGATCATTATACTTGCCTGACCTAAGAATCCAATCTGTTAAAATAATAAGATTTGTTTTTCTAGCATCTAAAACACTAACATGATTAGCCATTGTAGGGAAAAAATCATTTTTTTTCATAATACTCAAAATAGACATAATCTCTTTTTTTGTAAAAATAGTATCAATATCTATTTTTGATCTCATATTATATAATAATTTATTCTGATAAAAAGACTCATTATAATCTGAATAAAAATAGTTTTTCTTTATACGCTCCAAAGCATTATTTATAACAACTGAATAATGGGCATTAGAAAATCTAATATTATCCAAAGAGACTTTTTCAACAGGATAAGAAGAGCCTCTACCATATCCTGTTTCAAATATGATACCCATAGGAAAAAATAACTTATTACCAGCAAAATCAGTTTTTACACTAGTTCCTCTTTTACCAGGGCCATAACTACGAAAAACCCAAGCAGAAGATGCTCCAACAAAAACTCCTCCTTTTTTAACCCAATCTCTAATCAGCTCAACCTCATCATCATCAAAATAGCTTTCACCTCTAGTTGGAATAGCACAAAAAAGAATATCAAAGTCATCCAAAGATTCTGGCAAATTATTAACATTAGAAACTTTATAACTTTTAGAAAGAGTTTTATATAAATCCTTAGTTCTTAAAACTAAAATATTACTCTCTTTTTTTCTTTTTCCTCTACTCAATTTAATACAATTATCCAAAAGTTTCGAAAGAGATTTATCAGATAAGACCTTGTTAGAAGATAGCCAAGAACCATTACCCATAGCAATAGAGTGTCCTTTTCCATAACTAGCATAAGCCATCAAAGGAACACCTTTACTATCAAGTAAAAAAGGAAAAGCATTTTCACCATAAACCCTAACTGCACTAGGAGTCCCTCTTCTTGGAATAACCTCAACCCCATTAACCAAACTTGAAGCAATTTCAATACTCTTTTTATTAATTTTGTGCGACTTCATATTTGAATCCATAAATCTAGAAATCTCATCTTTAGAAACAGCAAAAACATTTACACTCAACAACAACTCAAATAAAACAAAAAAACTTAAAAATTTTTTCACAAACTCCTCCTATTACTATTTTAATAATTAATTTGGGCGGTTCCCTTCGACAAGTCTCAGGGTCGGTATCCGTTTCCAATCTTTTTGCCTATATTATAAACTAAAACAAAAGCTTTGTCGCCTCCGCTTTTGTAAAAAAGAGAGATTGCTCTCTTTTTTATAAAAATAGATAGGCAAAAAGGATTTACAACTCCTCCCTACCGCAAAAACAAACTCCTATCTTTTCTCAAAAACAATATGACCATTTTTCTCTTTTAAAAACTTAAAATCTCCACTCAACATTTCCTTCAATTTAGAATTACTTATATTCCCTTTTCCATAAATTTTAGAGCCAGCTCCACTCATATATGATAATCTTCCTCCAACTTTAAGCACCCTAGTTATCTCTGAAATAACTTTAGCTTTATTTTTCACCATTGGTAAAGTATTGTGTAAATAAACTAAATCAATACTGCTATCTTTTAAACCAGTATCACAACCAGAAAGAATAATATCTACATTTGACAATCTATCTCTACTTACCTTTTTCTCAACTATTTCTATAGCTTGCCTACTTATATCAAGAGCAAAAATTCTTCCATTTTCTCCAACTTTCTTTGCAGATAATATTGTATCAAAACCTAGCCCACAACCAAAATCTAAAACAGAGTAACCATTCTCTATTCCAGCAAAATTAATCTCCTTTTCAATATTACGAAATTTCTTAAAAATAGTCATAACCACTCTCATAAAATTAAAAGCTAAAGGGGTCATAGCCCTCTCTTTGCTACTGTTTTTTAACTCTTCCATAATTTACACCCTCACAATGACATTGTAATATGCAAATATATATAATTCAACAAAAATAAGAGTTTTCTACCAAAGAAAAAAGGATTGAAGAGGAAACCCCACAGCTTGCTTTAAAATAGAGAAGAAAAAGCGATAGCTTTTTTATGTTTTATTCAGAAGCAAGCGAGGAGTTGAAACGGAAAGCCTGTGTTGAAAAAGTCAAAGACTTTTTCAACTTTTCCAAAAAAATATTAATTTAGATAGCACTGCAATTCAGAATAACGAACCCAGCCTTTATACTTTTTATATTGAATTTTGCACCACTTTTTATTATTTGAATCAACTTTTACCTTTAAGATTTCAATTACTGTCCCATCTAAAAGTGTAGTAATTGCATTGGAGCCATTTTTCGGTTTAGTTCTAAGCCTAACGACATCACTATTTACAACTCCATAACTTGAATCAAAGAAATAGTTTGAACTATTATTTTCGTGAAGAGAAATTTTTGATGCAGGATTTTTTTTACAAGCAAAAAAAGATAATAATATCATTAAAATAAAAACTTTTTTTCCATATTTCATATAAAAAACTCCAAATATATAGTATATTATCGTAGTTATGAATTTTAAAATTAAGTTTTTTATAACTATTTTATTACTCTTTTCTGTTATGTTGTTTGCACAAGAGGCTCCAATAGTTCAGATGAATGTAAGAACTGGAGTAGTTTTTCCAATGTTATTTGTTAATGATAATAACTTTATTGACAAAACTGGAGTTCAATCTGGAATGAATTTCAACTTTGGCTTGGGTGCAACTTTTATTGAAAACTACTGGTTAAATTTAGATTTTAATGTATCTCCATTTGCAAACTCAAAAATAGTTAATGGTTTTTACTACAAGGGATTTACTTCTTTGGGGCTTAATTTAAATTTTGGAGCTAGATTTAGTGTGTATAATAAAGAAAATCTAAAACTTTTTTTAGGGGCTAGAGTTGGTGGTGGCTTTGATTATGGATTTTATAACCAAGCCAAGGGTGTTTTTATTATTCCAAAATTTAAAGGTGATTTACTTTTTGATATTTCAAAAAAAGATATTAAGTTTTTTGATTTTAGAGTATTTATTCCTTTAGAATACCAATTTAGAAAGGACTTAAAATTTAGTTTAAAAACTGGTGTTGGACTAGATCTGATTTTTAAAAATTTTCTCTATCTAAAACCTCAATAACCCTTTCAAATCTTTCAGGAATTTCTGTCTTAAATTCTGAAAAATCTTTATCTCCAAAAATTTTTATTTTTAGAAAATATGAGTGCAACATCAAATCTACACTGTCAAAATTTTTATCTTTTCTTCCATAGACTAAATCACCCAATATGGCACTGTTTAAAAAATTTGAGTGGACTCTCAACTGGTGGGTTCTTCCTGTTTTTAAATTAAATTCTACATATGTATAGTTTTTATATCTCTTTAATACTTTATAGTGTGTTTCACTAAATTTTCCATTGTCCTCTTTTGATACAGAAAACTTTTTTCTATTACTTGGAGATCTCTCTATGTAATTTTTTATAACTCCACTGTTTAAATTTATGGAGCCTTTTAAAATTGCTATATATTTTTTTTCTACTAATCTCTGTTTAAATTGGTTTTGATAAAACTCTAATGCCCTTTGATTTTTTGCAACTATAAGTAAACCAGAAGTCTCCTTATCTAATCTATGAACTATACCTAGCCTACTCTTATCATCAAAGTTTTTTTCAAAATCTTTGTAGTAGAACATAAGAGCATTTACTAAAGTTCCACTATAATTTCCCAATGCTGGATGAACAACTACACCACATTTTTTATTTAATACTATAGTATTATCATCTTCATAAATAATATCTAACCGTATATTTTCTGGAAGTATATCTGGCACTAACTCTTTTTCATAAAAAAATTCTATAAAATCACCATTTTTAATTTTTGTTGATAATTTAGAATTTTTAGAATTAATTTTTAAATCAGAAACTTCATCTTTCAATTTACTTCTAATTAAAAAATCAAATTTTTCTGAAATATATTTATCCACTCTAACTGGAACAGACTGATCTTCTACCTCAAAAGAATGAAACATAACTACTCCACATCACTCTTTATATCTTTACTCTCAAGAGGGGAAAAGTCATCTAAAACTTTTTTTTTGGTATCAATCTTATACTGTTTAGCTCTTCTCTCTTGCTCTTTTATTAACTGCTTTTTTTGATAAATTATTATATCTGCAGTAGCAACAATAAAGGCCATAAAAACTCCTACACCAACAGAGTAAAGTTGCTGATCATTACTCTTCTGGCCTGCCCCAAAAATAGGTAATTTCTCACTATTAAAATCACTCTCAACCCAATATCCAATATCAACAAGAAGTTGTGAAAAAATCATTGTAATAGGCAAAGCACCAAAAAGAATAATCTCATATCTTCTAATATCTAAAAGAGCTGGAGGCAAATTATCCTCATCATAAGGTATAACAAGTGTAGGATTTAATCTCTCATAATCAGAGAGTCTATCATCAAAACTAAAGTCTGGAGTAAAATAATCTGAATTTTCATCAAAATTAGCAAAAATATTTATAGAGCAAAAAATTAAAATAAAAAAGATTAAAATCCTTTTCAAAAACGCCCTCCAAAAATAGCAGTTCCAATTCTAACAATAGTAGCACCTTCTGCAATAGCATATTTGTAATCGTTACTCATACCCATAGATAACTCATTAGCAGATATACTAAATTTAGAATTAACTAAATCTTTAATCTCTCTTAAATCAGAAAAACAAGACCTTAAAATCTTCTCATCATTTAAAAATGGTGCAACTGTCATAAATCCACTTATTTCAACATATTCTAAATTCAAAATCTTATCAACTGCAAAAAAAAGCTCATCTCTATTTCTAAAACCACTTTTAGCCTCTTCACCATAACAGTTGTA
>PDWI01010193.1_pt1 | contig 10570 bp, 6 predicted proteins | sample 1430891 | NCBI WGS metagenome assembly PDWI01 (sample SAMN01162508, study PRJNA174530) | Oral metagenome, whole genome shotgun sequencing project. | biome: Marine environment; feature: Marine mammal; material: Swab sample of the gingival sulcus; isolation source: swab sample of gingival sulcus... | reverse complement strand
CACGCCAAAGAAGTATGGTCGCCATCGCCAATATCTTCGCGAATGGCTAATTTTATAAACTCGTCAATGTTATTCATCGTCTTCTATTCTAAATTGATACAACAAGTCATTACCGTCTTTTTTCTTAATCAAATAATATACGCGGTAGGTCTTTCTTTCGGTCTTTAACGACCCTATAAAATATTGTGAATTCTCGCTTCCTCCATTGTGCAAGACCTCAAATTTAACAGGTTTATTACGAGAAAAAAATTGTTTTAAAATTTGCTCGGCTTGAGTTTTGGAATATACATTTTCTTCTCCCAAAACGACCAATTCTACGGTTTCGTTCATGTATTTTTTTAAGGAAGAAGCATCGCCCGACTGAATCGCTTTATTAATATTATCGGACGTTCCACTCATTAATAGAACTACAGCACTTAAAAAACTTATTAAAAATTTCATATCATTTTTATTTTAATATTCTGTTATCAAAATGATTACAGATTCTTTTTAAGAATTTTCTTTACATCTAAAAAAATATAGGGCGTTTAGATAAACGTCAAATCCTTAACAAATCTAACAAAAATTGTACAAATATTGTCTTGTTTTAAAATAATAAGCTAAAATCCTACTTCAATAACACCTCTGATAACTGTTGTAACTCGTTTACTTTCTCCGTTTCATCCGCTTTTTTAAGTTCTTCTTCCAAGACATAAAAAAGTCGCTTTAAAATCACTTTTACAGAAATAGGTTTTACCAAATCTGGGTTCTTTTCCACACCAATTTGTTTAAGATAAGTTTCTATATTTTGCAAACCAAAAACAACGCCCTTATTGGCAGGGTTGATATAAAATAAAACATTATTTTCATCAAAACTTTGATTAGGAAACCCATTAACATCAAGATATGCTAAAATAAAATTACCCGGCAAATCTACCCCGTAAACAGGCATTCCCAAATCCATTGCCAAATTCAGATACAACAGTCCTAAACCGAGGTCATTACCTATTTTAGTGTTCATTGTTTCACTAAACAAAAATGAATTGATGGTATTTTTCGATTGACTCGTTAAATGAAATTGATTGTTTTTAAAAAAAACATGGTTCAACATTCCTATCTTTTCAAGGGCTGTCAAATTATCGTTGATTTCTAACCAAACCTCATTTTTAAGTTTTTCATAATCAGAAATTAATACCGGAACATCCAAGTTTTGAAAAAAGAACCTCGATATTAACAACTGAACTTGCAACAAATCTTTGCTTCCCCTGTTTGCCCATTCTTTCGCTTCATTTAAAAGAGCATAAAAATTAATATCGTGAATAATAGACTCTATCCGCTGATTTACAATCGGGTAACGACTAATCCCCCAGGCTTTTTCCAAAGCCGGGATTACCGCTTCCCCCTGCTCTACCAGTTTTTCTCGAATCACTTGGTAAATTCTATTATCAGGGTCTTCTAAAAGTTGAATCTGAGCATGTAAATCATTCGCATTCATCCGCCAAACCTATACAAAAAGGAGCAAACAGACGAAAAAAAAGCATTTGTTTTATTAACAAAAAAAGAGCTCCTAAAATTTAGGAGCTCCTTCTTTTTAAACTTTAACCTTAAATATATTATTTTACTTTAACAGCTAATACTAGAACATATCTTTCTTTAGCAGCCATCGGGTTATAAACAGAGTTCTGAGTATCTTGTCTGTCGTCAGAAACTTGGCTAGAGGCTTGACTCTCTCCAAAGGCTTCTTCTATGATACGCAATTTACCATTTTCCATATAGCTAGCAAATGCTCCGTTATCTACTTGACGATAGTAATTTATAATAGAACTTACTCTTCGTTTAGAAAGATTAACGTTGTATTCACTAGAAGTCAATGGACTAGCATAACCCCTGATAGTCAATTCGAGAGTCTTTCCTTCTTTTAGAGCATTTAACAACGTTCTATTTAACTCTTTTAGCTTGCTAAACTCAGCTTTTACTTTGTTAGTGAAGAAATCTTCTACAGCTTTAACAGCTTGTTCTTTAGCACTACCGGTTAAGCCTTTAGAGAACTCTTCCTTATAAGTATCTATTCTACTTAGATAACTCTTGTAAGATTCTTCGTAGTTCAAATTAGTAACAACTTCACTATTTTTAGGATCAGGTTCATCATTATCAAAATACAGCTTGATAGGATCTGTCAGTGACGTACCACCCATAGGGACTAATCCTTTTTTATTAGCCATAACAGCGTTAGCAGCACTTATACCTGCTTTTTCAGAAGTACTAGATGCAATTGATTCTTCGAATCCTTTATCTCCTTCGTTGTTAATAACTCCGGGACCACCACCTTTCTGAATTAATCTAAACTCTGTTCTTCTGTTTTTCTGACGTCCCAATTCTGTATCGTTCGAAGCAAGAGGTTTATCAAAAGCATATCCTTTTGCACTAACAATATCTTTATCAACACCTTTTTCTGTTAAGTACTTAACAACACTATTTGCTCTTCTTTGAGATAAGTCAACATTGTATTCGTGGGTACCCATAGTACATGTGTGTCCTGATATTTCAACTTGATAATCTCCACAATCTTTAAGGAAGTTAGCTAAATGATTTAATTCAGGATAAGAAGCAGGTCTCAAGACATCTTTATCATAGTCGAACCAAACATTCTTAAGTACGATAGGCTCACAAGCAGACTTCTTAGATAACCAGAAAATTTTCTCTTCATTTGTACTTGTTGTGATACTTTCTGATAACATTGCGTAACCGTCTGACAATACTTGAACTGAATAAGTATGGTCTTTAGGCAAATATATTGTGAAACCTTTTTTAGCATCGTCAACATTAATTTCCTTTGTTTCACCCGTTTCTATATCTGTAAGGAGAATCTTACCGGTAAGGTCTTCTTTAGTGTCAGAATCTTTGATTCTTCCCTTAAATGGAACCTCAACAATAGCATTCTTATTAAGATAAAAATCTTTTGTCATATCCCTGTTCAAAGTAACAGCATCATAAACCTCCGGATAATCTTTATAACCAACTTTTATAGAATGAGAAACACCTTTAGGTAACCATGTAGAATATCTACCATCTTCGTCCGCATATACCTCGAATTCTTCACCGGTTTCATCATTTGTAAAAATAAGTTTACCAGGAAGTGGCTGATTGGTATTTTCATCCAAAACAGTTCCTTTTAAAAGAATATTGTTTCTAGCAGCGTCTTTTTCTGGGAAGATATAAGTATAAATATCATATTCTCCTTTAGAATTAAGTTTAAGAGAAGCAAAATAACCTCTCTTATCATCTGGAGAAGTCACAAAAGTAACATCATCACCGGGAGTGTTAATAGGATATCCCATATTCACAGGCTCCATCCAATTCCCCTCATCATCCATCTCTGTACGGAAAATATCGTATCCTCCCATTGTTTTGTGTCCTTCAGAACTGAAGTACATTATTTTTCCAGACTTATGAATAAATACCGAACGCTCATTATAAGGAGTGTTAATAACATCACTCAAAGGAACAGGATCTGAGTAAGAACCATCAGCTTGAAGTTTGGTTTCCCAAATATCTTTCTTTCCATGTCCACCAGGTCTGTCAGAAACAAAATAAGCGGTTTTGCCATCAGGGAAGAAACTAATAGCTACCTCATGGTATTTAGAGTTTATAGGCTTAGGCATAGGCTTAGGCTTTGTCCAAGTATCTCCTTCTTTGTGAGCAACAAAAATATCACCACCTTTATGTTCTCCCTGATAAGTGTAAAGCGTTTTACCATCAAAAGAAACACCTATAGTTGCATCATGATTATCAGTATTAACAACAGTACCAATATTTTTAGCTTCCATCCAAATACCTTTATCATTTTTTTCAGCTACATAGATATCTTCGTAAGAACGGCCATACTCATCTATATCCTTTTCGGACTTAGGTCTTCTTGATGTAAAGAATATCGTCTTTTCATCCTCTGTTATAACAGGACTATGATCCATGTACTCCGAATTAATTCTCTTTATGTTTAGAACTAATCCACCCATAGGGTTACGAATTAAATCTTTAGAATCTCTACACTCTTTGATTCGTTTTTCATTACGCTCTATCCACTCCTCTTTGTTATCACCGTTGTAAACTTGTGCAAACTTTTGGTAATTTTTGATAGCTCTGTCGAATTGCAAACGAAACTGATGTCCTTGTCCCATTCTATAGTAAAGAAATGGAGACACATTGGAGTCCAAAGCATAAGCCTTCTTATAATAATTTAATGCTTTGAAAGCTTCGTGAGTAATGTAATAACACACCCCAATTTTAAATTTCAACTCAGCATTATTAGGGTTCAAAGAGTCCGCTTTAAGATAATTCTGCAAGGCTAAATTATACCATTCCAAATCATCAGCAAAGTACTCATCACCCTGTATAAGGTACTGAACTGCTTTCTCGTAATCATCTTTCGAATTAAAACTTTTTCTTTCAAATTCGACATTCTCCTGGGCGAATATACCTAATGCTAAAAAGGTATAAATAATAGCTAAAAATGTTCTTCTCATTTTGTAATCCATTTTAAAGTGACGAAATTATAAAAAAAAAGCCAATATCGTATAGATTAATCACTTTTTTTACGAATGTAAAGCATTATTAGGCTTATCTCTCAATTTATTAGACTTACATATCATCCTGCTTTGCTTGATTAATCTAGCATTCTAGCTTAAAAAAACAAGTTTATTTTTTTTTCGACATTAAAAAATATTCCGACGCTTTTTTTTCGTCCCCCAACATTTGATATGTAACTCCTATATTTATCAAAATTTGATTATCGCTTGGGTCAAGCTCTTTTGCTTTAAGCATTACATCCAAAGCTTTTTTGTACTGTTTATTAATTCCGTAAGCAACGCCTAAATCTTTATAGACTTTCGCTTTTTTAGAATCTAAAGATGCGGCTTTTTCTAAATAGACAATAGAACTGTCCAATTGATTCAGGTAGCGACCATATATATGACCTACTTGATAAGTATTTTCAAATAAGTTAGGATTGTATTTCAAGAGTTTTTTATGATACTCGACTTTCTTTATATAAGGTATAGAGTCGTTCAAAATTAAAGTCCAGTTTTTAATGGCTAAAGGATGAGCCGGGTTTATCTTTAATATCTTTTCATAAGCAAGCCATGTACTATCCATATCCCTATTGTATTTAAAACAAGCATTCCCTAAAAGCAATAAAGCGTCGATATAAGTTGGGTGAACTTCAATAGCTTTTCTAAGATAAGACTTAGCCTTTTGTAAATGATTTTGTCTAAAAACTTTAGTGTTGTTTAAAACTTCTTTAACATTGTTAGAGGTTAAAATGGAATGCTTCTCATCTTCCGTTAATAAGCTTGCATTTAATGCTTTTGTTAGAGCTTTTATATTATTTGGTTTATCTTTTAATATCTTCTCAAGCTTATCGCATTCTTCTATTATTTTCCCTCCGGCAGAGGTATTACTTTTAGCTCCGTTAACAGAGGTTTTAACATCGGTCGTAAAAAGAACATAGTCGTTTTCCCAAGCTTGGTTGCGAGAAATACTTAATACTGTGGAAGGTACAGCAACTACCAAGACTAAAGTTGTAAGAACGCCTTTTTGATTAAACTTTTTAGATAACAAAATCATCAAATATCCCAAAATCAAAGCCCAGCCAATAGAGGGCATGTACATAAAGCGTTCACTCATAAATGTTCCTATGGGAAACAGAAGGTTCGAGACGATAGAAAATGTTACTGCATAATATAGTATCCCAAAAGAAATCAATGATTTTTTCCGAATTCCCCAAATAGCAGCGATTGCTAAAGCAAGATGTATTAGTAAGGATAAGATAACATATATATTAGAAAAAGATGTCAGTTCTATATGGTATGGGTAATAATCAAACGTTAAAGGGTAAGGAACAAATAATAATTTTATGTAGAGAAGCAAAGTAAAAAAAACGGTTGCATATCGTTCATTAAAAGTAGCATTTAAAAAAGAATCGTTCATCAACTCCTTTGGAACACTCATTCCCGTTAGCGCAGGTTCATTCATAATGCTTTGTCTTAAAATCAAAAAGATGATGGTTGGGAGCATTAAACTTCCAACGGGAATCAAGATTTCTTTGAAGGAATACGTCCTGAAGAACCATAAAGACAAGGGAATAACCGCTAAAAACGTAATTGTTGTTTCTTTGGAGATAAGGGCTAAAAAGAAAATCAAATTAGCACTTATTAATAATGATATTTTTTTCTCCGAGAGATATTTAAAAATCAACTTTAAAGACCATAATGAACCTAAAAGAGCAAGTATCTCATCTCTACCTTTAATATTAGCAACTACTTCGGTGTGCAAAGGGTGTAGCATCCACAGTACGGTAACGACCAAAGGCAAATAAAGAGTCTGTTCCTTAAAAGCAGTTTCTTTAAATAGAATACTCAACAAGCTGAAAAGCAAGATACTATTTAAAGCATAAAGTAAAATATTAATTAAATGACTTACAAAAGGATTGTTGCCAAAAATCTCATTTTCAACAGCAAAAGACACTAAGGATAAGGGACGATACCGCCCTCCTTCTACCAAGTTTTTCTTTACTCCAAAAAAACCGGTAAAAACATCCGTAGTGAGAATGTCCGGAATGCCCGAAACACCTTTTTGAACAAAGTCATTTTCTGTTATCACAATAGCATCGTCCAAAGCATACTGATGTTGCAAGGTGTTCCCGTATAGAACAAAAGCCAAGATAAAAAGAAAGAAATAAACATTCCTATTTTGAGACAGTAAAGTATTTAAAAACTGCATTGTTCGTATCTTTTTGATATGCAAAAATGCAAAATAATCTTTAAAAAAGAAGACTTGAAAAATCATCTCTTTAGGTTTTAACCTGAGTTCGTCTTAAACCTTTGGATAATCATGACTCTCAGAACCTGATACAAAAAAAGAGGTACTCATTTCAAGCACCTCTTTATTGCAATTATAAATCTTCTTAAACCAAAGGGTAAAAAGTATTTATCAATAAAAATAAATAATGGGCTACAACACCGGCAACTGCTCCCCCAATGGTATGTGCCAATAAAGCTTTACTGGTTAATCTTCGATAACCTAAGGTATCTAACATTGCTGTATGCGTACTTAAATATCCGCTCCAACACATTCCCATAGCCGTAAATACTGCAATGGCGTTTCCGTTAATCATATTCTGTTCTACAAAGGCTTTAACCAGCGACAAGGCTGCTCCAACAGCACCCAAAGAGGTGATAGGGAAAGCGATAAATTCAGGGTTTTCAAAGCCAAACAAAGCCATAAAGAACCAATCTATTTTTCCTGCTAAATAAGGTAAAACAGGAACTCCTTCGTAAGCCAATCCTTGATACCCTATAGCCGCATCTTTAGGACCAAAGGTTAGAGTCATAATAGCGGTACTAATAATTAAAACGCCGGGAATAATGCTTAATCCTAAATCTACTCCGGTTTTACCACCATCAAGAATTGAGTTTAAGAATCGAAGGAATACACCTCCCTCCGACTTAAAACTGATATTCTTTTCGTCTTTGGTAAATTCTTTTCTCTTAAGATGTGCCTCTTCTTTAAAATCATTTTTTATTAAACGTTGCATAATACGAGTAGAAACCACAGCCCCTACAATAGCGGCAACCAAACCAACTAAAGCCGGTTTAAAATACCCGAAACCAGCCATATAAGTTAGAACGATAAGTCCCATACCGAAAGCCGTTCCAAAATTGGTTAAGGAAATAAGCTCTCGCTTTAAAAAGTAGTTGCTGAAATTCTTATCGTTCGATAAGCCAATGATAGCAGGGTTGTCCGAAAAGAAAGTCATCAAGCCGGCTAAGGACGCAACGCCCGGAAGATTAAACAAAGGACGCATCAAAGGTGACAAAGCCTTTTCTAACAAACGTACAACTCCAAACTCAATAAATAAACCACCTAAAGCTCCTGTTAAAACAGTGATACCCATAATATAAAATACGGTATTCATAAGCAAATCCCAAGCGGTATTCATTAAGGTATTGAGCATATTGCTGGTTCCCATTTTACTGGCTAAGAATCCAAAAAATCCGAAAAACAAGACTAAAAATACAACAGCCTCGTATCTTCTCATTAATAAGAAATTCTTTTGCTTGATAATCTTCAATTTATCTATCGGCTTTCCCATCTTATTTCAATATTAAAAACGGTTAATATTTCTGTAATTTATTTGTATTGTGAAACTTATAAGCTAATTCGTAAAAAAAATCGGCGACGAAAATACAGCTTTTTTATTTTTTATCAACTTAAAAAAGTATGATTATTAATAGCTTTTTTAAAAAAAACATCAAAGATTAAGCTTTATGATGATATTATTTGTACTTAATCACTACCTTTGCACGACTTTTTTCAGGAAAAAACCAAACAATCGTTATTTAATAGGTATCAGATTCTTACAAAACCAGTTTACGCCTGAAATTTTATATTTAAGACAAGAAACTATGGATTCTCAAAAAATCAGAAATATTGCTATTATAGCACACGTTGACCACGGAAAAACTACTTTGGTAGATGGTTTAATGTATCAGTGTAAACTTTTTAAAGAGCACGAAGAAAAAAAAGAGCTGATACTCGATAATAACGACCTTGAAAGAGAACGCGGAATAACGATTCTATCGAAGAACGTGTCTGTTCAATACAAAGGACATAAAATCAACATTATAGACACGCCCGGTCACGCCGATTTTGGAGGAGAGGTAGAGCGTGTTTTAAATATGGCAGATGGCGTTTTACTTCTGGTAGATGCTTTTGAAGGCCCTATGCCTCAAACGAGATTTGTACTTTCTAAGGCGATAGAGTTAGGTTTGAAACCCATTGTGGTTATCAATAAGGTAGATAAACCAAACTGTCGTCCGGAAGAAACGCAAGAGTCTGTTTTCGACCTGATGTTTGCCTTAGATGCCAGTGAAGACCAACTTGACTTTACGACGATTTACGGCTCTTCTAAATACGGATGGATGTCGCACGATTGGCAAGATGGAGAAGGTGATTACACGCCTCTTTTAGATCAAATCATAGAAGATATTCCGGCTCCAACATTCAATGAGGGGACGGTTCAGTTAAAGATTACATCAATAGATTATTCTCGTTACATCGGACGAATTGCTATTGGTAAAGTAACCCGTGGTTCTTTAAAAGAAGGTCAGCAAGTGACTTTGGTTAAACGAGACGGCTCCGAAGTTAAGTCAAGAATCAAAGAATTGTTTGTTTTTGATGGCTTGGGCAGAACTAAAACGCAAGAGGTGGCTTGTGGCGAGCTATGTGGTATTGCCGGAGTAGAGGACTTTGAAATCAGCGATACCATTGCCGATTTTGAAAACCCAGAAGGCTTACCTCCTATTCCAATTGACGAGCCAACAATGAGTATGCTATTCACCATTAACGACTCTCCATTTTTTGGGAAAGATGGAAAATATGTCACTTCAAGACATCTTCGCGACCGCTTATTTCACGAAACGGAAAAGAATTTGGCATTGAGGGTAGAAGAAACCGATTCTCCTGATTCTTATATGGTTTTCGGGCGAGGCGTTTTGCACTTGGCTATCTTAATAGAAACAATGAGACGAGAGGGGTATGAATTCCAAGTGGGAAAACCTCGCATTATCATTAAAGAAATTGATGGGCAAAAGCATGAGCCTATCGAAATTTTGAATATCGATACGCCTTCGGAAACATCCGGAAAAGTGATTGAGTTTACCAATCAGCGAAAAGGGGAATTGCTGTCTATGGAAAATAGAGACGAGCGTACACGTCTTGAGTTTGAGATTCCGGCTCGTGGTTTGATAGGCTACCGAACAACCTTGATGAACCTTACCGCAGGAGAGGCAATTGTAGGTTCTCGCTTTAAAGAATATCAGCCTTGGAGGGGCGATATTTCGGGACGTATCAATGGTGCATTGGTCGCTCTTGAAGGGGGAACTGCTATTCCATACGCTCTAAATAAACTACAAGATAGAGGTTTCTTTTTTGTGCATCCGGGAACGGATATTTACGAAGGACAGGTTATCGGAGAAAATAACAGAGCCGAAGATTTGACCATCAATATTACTAAGACCAAGAAATTGACCAATATGCGTACTACTAGTAGCGACGAAAAGGTCAAGATTGCTCCGGCAACCATTTTGTCTTTAGAGGAATGTATGGAATATATTCAAGAAGACGAGTATGTTGAGGTAACTCCTAAAAATATCCGTATGCGTAAAATATTGCTTAAGGAACTAGACCGCAAACGCAGTCGCAAAGAATAATCACATCGATTTAAGGTTCAGGGTAATCTTTAAATTGATTAACGTAAATTCGGGATAAGGCTCTCCTCACTGAAAGTCGCAAATCTTTTAGATCTCCAATGGGTTTAAACCCATTGGAAATGCAATGTGTTGTTTTTGTGCATTACAAATGCTTAATGATAAAAAAGCCATCATGGTTGGAACTTTCAACCTTTAACTTGAAACTTTTAACATGAGATAACGATGGCAGAACACACGCCCCGCGTTAGGGATTGCAGAGGAAATCCTTTTGTGAGGTCACGAACAAAAGATTGGAACGGAAAGCCCGACCCGGAGGGGAACGC
>PDWI01010192.1_pt1 | contig 10570 bp, 5 predicted proteins | sample 1430891 | NCBI WGS metagenome assembly PDWI01 (sample SAMN01162508, study PRJNA174530) | Oral metagenome, whole genome shotgun sequencing project. | biome: Marine environment; feature: Marine mammal; material: Swab sample of the gingival sulcus; isolation source: swab sample of gingival sulcus... | reverse complement strand
CACCGTCGACAGGCCCAGCACGAAGAACAGCGCCGTGACCAGCGCCTTGCGCGAAGCACGCGCGCCGGACGACAACTCCCCGACGCTGACCCCGCTCATATAGGCCAGATAGGGCGGCACGATCGGCAGCACACAGGGGCTGAGAAAGCTCAAAAGCCCGGCGGTCAGCGCCACAAGGATCGCGGGGAGAAGACTTGCGTCGATGAGGTCGATTCCAAACATGGCCCTGCCCTATCCCAATCGACCGCCGCGGTCACGTGACGCTCTGTCACATCCCCGCGAGAACGGGCGCGCGGATCGCTCCGCACGCCCGTGTTTGTCAGTGGCCCAAAGACCACCAGCCCTTGCGCTTCGGCGCGGGCGGTTTTTCGGGCGCCACCTCTGCGGCGGGGGCCTCTTCGGGGGTCTCGTTCTTTTCCCCGACCTCTTCAGAAGGCACTTCCTCTTCGACCGGCGCCTCTTCGGCCGGAGCCTCTTCGGCAGGGGCTTCCTCTTCGGCCGGGGCCTCCTCAGCGGGGGCTTCCTCTTCGGCCACTTCGGCGGGCGCCTCGGCGACGGCCTCTTCAGCAGGCGCAGCTTCCCCGGTCTCTTCCGGGGCCTCTTCGACAGGGGCTTCAGCCTCGACCACAGCTTCCCCGGCAGGCGTTTCCCCGGAAACAGCCTCTTCAGGCTCCGGTGTCACTTCCGGTTCCACGGCCTCTTGCGGCGTGTCATCCGTTTCGGGCGCGGCCTCTTCAGCCGGAGCTTCCTCGGCTTCCACCTTCCCGGCCTTCTTCGGCCTGGGTCTCCGTCTGGATTTCGGCTTGGCCCTGGTTTCCGACGCCTCTTCGCCCGGCACTTCTTCTTCGGCCTCTACAGCCTCCGCAGGCGCTTCCGAAGCAGCCTCCTCGCCATTTTCCTCTGCATTGTCTGCAGGCGCGCGCGAACGCGAGCGCGAACGACGACGACGACGGCGCTTCTTCTTGGGCGCACCTTCGGCATCACCGTCCCTGGCTTCCTCCTTGATGTCCTCCTTGACCTCCACCTCGTCGGCCTCGACTTCCACCGCTTCGACGGCGGCCTCGTCGATTTCCTCCATCAGCGACGCGTCGGCGGAGACGACATGGCCGCCGCTGTCGGGCACCGCGCGGGTTGCGGTCTTGAACTTCTCGATGGAGAAGTCGGGCGAGATCAGGAACGGGTCGGCCTCGACGCGAATCGACATGCCGTAGCGTGCCTCGATCTGGGCGATATGCTCGCGCTTGTGGTTCATCAGGTAGTTGACGATGCCCACCGGCGCTTTCAGCAACACTTCGCGCGAGCGGCGGCGGGTGCCTTCTTCCTCAAGCTGACGCAGAATGCTGAGCGCAAGGTTGTCGTCGGAGCGGACAAGGCCGGTGCCGTGGCAATGCGGACAGGGCTGGGTGGTGGCCTCGATCATGCCGGGGCGCAGGCGCTGACGCGACATTTCCATCAGCCCGAAGCCCGAGATCCGGCCCACCTGAATGCGGGCGCGGTCGGTCTTCAGCTTGTCCTTCATCCGCTTCTCGACGGCGGTGTTGTTCTTGCGCTCCTCCATGTCGATGAAGTCGATCACGATCAGACCGGCGAGGTCGCGCAGGCGAAGCTGACGCGCCACCTCTTCAGCGGCCTCAAGGTTTGTCTTGAGCGCGGTTTCCTCGATCGAGCCTTCCTTGGTGGCGCGGCCGGAGTTCACGTCGATCGCCACCAGCGCTTCCGTCACGCCGATCACGATGTAGCCGCCGGACTTGAGCTGCACCACCGGGTTGAACATCGACGAGAGGTAGCTCTCCACCTGGTAGCGCGCCAGCAGCGGCAGGGACTCGGTGTATTGCTTCACGTTCTTCGCGTGGGACGGCATGATCATCTTCATGAAGTCCTTGGCGGTGCGGTAGCCGCGGGCGCCTTCGACCAGAACTTCGTCGATCTCGCGCGAGTAGAGGTCGCGGATCGAGCGCTTGATGAGGTTGCCTTCCTCGTAGATCTTGGCGGGCGCGATGGATTGCAGCGTGTGGGTGCGGATTTCTTCCCACAGGCGCTGGAGGTATTCGTAGTCGCGCTTGATCTCGGAGCGGGTGCGCTTGGCGCCGGCTGTGCGGATGATCAGGCCCGCCCCCTTGGGCACGTCGATCTCGGAGGCGATGTCCTTGAGCTTCTTGCGGTCGGCCGCGTTGGTGATCTTGCGCGAGATGCCGCCGCCGCGGGCGGTGTTGGGCATCAGCACGCAGTAGCGGCCGGCGAGGCTGAGGTAGGTGGTCAGGGCCGCGCCCTTGTTGCCACGCTCTTCCTTGACGACCTGCACCAGAAGGATCTGGCGGACCTTGATGACCTCCTGAATCCGGTATTTCTTCGGACGCGGCTTGCGCGGGATGCGGATTTCTTCGGAGACATCTTCCTCGGCGACCGATTCGATGTCCTTGTGCTTGTCGGCGGGAGACGTGCGCTCGGACTCATCCTCGTCCAGATCGTGAGCATCGGACTCATCGGTTTCCGGCTCGTCGGCGGGCGCCTCTTCGGCTTTCGCCTCCTCGGCAGGCGATTCGGCCTTCTCGGCGGGGGCTTCCGCCTCGACCGGCTCTTCCACCGGCGTATCCGTGACACGCTCCATCGCCGATTCCGCCTCGTGCGGGTCGACATCCTCCGGCGCATCGAAACCGATCACCTCCATGCCCTTGGGGCTGTCGGCGATCTCTTCCGTGGGTTCGACGATCTCGGCCTCGGCGGTGACGACCGCGTCCTTCGTTTTGGTGCTGGCCGGTTTGGACCGCGACCGCGAGCGGGACCGCGAGCGCGAGCGGGGCTTCTTCTCGGCATTCTCGCGCTCATCCTCCGCCGCGGCCATGGCCTGGGCATAGGCGTGTTCTTCTTCCAGCAGGGCTTCGCGGTCGGCAACCGGGATCTGGTAATAGTCGGGGTGAATCTCGGAGAATGCGAGGAACCCGTGGCGGTTGCCGCCGTAGTCGACGAAGGCCGCCTGAAGCGACGGCTCCACGCGCGTGACCTTGGCGAGGTAGATGTTTCCGGCTAGCTGGCGCTTGTTTTCCGATTCAAAGTCGAATTCCTCGACCTTGTTGCCGTCCACCACGACAACGCGGGTTTCTTCCGCGTGGGTGGCGTCGATGAGCATTTTCTTGGGCATGTTTTTCCAATGCACCCGGGCCTGACCCCGGCCCCGGTGGGGCAAGGGTTGGGGACAGGTGACTTTTCTGGGCGAGAATGGGCGCGGGCAGGAGCATGGGCGCGGCCAAATGGCCCCGCTCGCATTGTCGTTCCTGTCCTGCACGCCTCATCGCGTTTCTTCTCCGACACCGGGCGGCGAACCGTCCGGGTCTGTTGCGGGCCGCGCCGCGCTGTTCGCGTGGCGGGCTAATGTCTGGCGCCGGGGTAATCCGGGCCACCTCTCGGTCTGGTCTGCAAAGCGGTGCCGAAGGGGCACACGGACCTCTGCGGGCCAGCGAAACTTTCGGGCCGTTGCGTGATGCGCGAAGGCCTTGGCCGAACATAGTGTCGGCAACCCCGCAAAGACAATGGGGAAAATGCAGGAATGTGTGCTTCGGCCGTCCTCCCGGAACGGCGTCAACGCCCGGTCAATACAGCCCGCCCGCTGCCACGGAGCCGGAATCGGCGCGATTCGGGACGATCACCACTTCGCCGGTCGACGTCGTGACCTGCTGCGTGCCGGAGCCGCTTTCCGCACCGCCGGGAAGGAACAGCGGCAGGTTGGACCCCATCGCGAAACCGCCGTCGAACATCAGCCCGAAGATCGGCTCCTCGCCGTCGCGGAAATATTCCGCGACAACGTAGTCGCCGGTGGCGTCGTCGGACAGACGCGCGCCGGAATAGCGGTCGATCTTGATGAAATGCCCGCCGGGCGGAATGCGGAAGCTGCCACCGCCGTATTCCTTGACGGCTTCCGTCATGAACCGCTGGAACACCGGGGCGCAGGTGCCGCCGCCCGACGCGCCCGGCAGGGTGCGGGGGCGGTCGTAGCCGATGTAGCAGCCCGCGACCACGTTGGAGGTGAAGCCGATGAACCAGACGTCCTTGGAATCGTTGGTCGTCCCCGTCTTGCCCGCCACCGGCACCGGCAGCCGCACCTTGCCCGCCGCGGTGCCACGCTGCACCACGCCGCGCATCATCGAGGTGAGCTGGTAGGCGGTGATCGCGTCCATCACCCGCTCGCGGTTCGAGGTGATGCGGGGGCTTTCGCCCCTGGGCAGGGCCTCCACGTCGCAATCGTCGCAGAAGCGCTGGTCGTGGCGGTAGATGGTGCGTCCCCAGCGGTCCTGCACGCGGTCGACCAGCGTCGGCTCGACGCGCTCGCCGCCATTGGCAAACATCGCGTAGGCCGCGACCATCTTGAACAGGGTCGTTTCGGCGGAACCGAGGGAGTTGGCGAGGAACGGCGGCAGGTCTTCGTAGACGCCGAACCGCTCGGCATAGGCGGCCACGGTCTCCATGCCGACTTCCTGCGCGAGACGGACCGTCATCAGGTTGCGCGACCGCTCGATGCCGGTACGCAAGGGCGTCGGGCCGTAGAACCGATTCGAGGCGTTCTTGGGGCGCCAGATGCGCCCGCCGCCGGTTTCGATCTCGATCGGGGCGTCGATGATGATCGAGGCGGGGGTGAAGCCGCTGTCGAGCGCGGCGGCATAGACGAAGGGCTTGAACGACGAGCCGGGCTGGCGTGTCGCCTGGGTGGCGCGGTTGAACACCGAATGCTGGTAGGAGAAGCCCCCCTGCATGGCGATCACCCGGCCGGTGTTGACGTCCATCGCCATGAAGGCGCCCTGCACTTCCGGGATCTGCCTGAGCGACCAGCGCACGAAATTGCCCTCGGCGCCGGCGCCGTCGGTCACGCGGCGCACATGCACCACGTCGCCGCGGGAGAAGTTGTCGCGGAACGAGCCGCGCATCCACGCGATGTCGGAGCGCGGCACAACCCACGGCTGCGGCTCCGGCTGTCCCTCGATCTTCAGCGTCATCGACTGGTCGCTGATCTCGTCGACGGCGGCCACATGCCACCTGCCGTTCAGTTCCACGTCGCGCGCGATGCGCACATCCGCCAGCGCCTCTTCCCATGTGCCGTCGTCGAGCGTGGCCGGGTCGATGGCGAGGTCGCTTTCGTGCCAGACACCACGGGCGCGGTCGAAATCTTCCAGAGACTTCTGAAGGCTCTGCGCGGCGACGATTTGCAGGTCCGGGTCGACCGTGGCGCGGACCGCAAGCCCGCCGCCGAAGAACTCTTCCTTGCCGAAGTTGCGGCTGAGCTGGCGGCGGATCTCGTCGGTGAAATAGTCGCGCGGGGGGAGTTGCGAGCGGAAGGAGGGGTAGTCGCCGTTCTGCACCGTCAACAGCGGCTCGGCGCGGGCGGCTTCATAGGTCGCCGTGTCGATGTAGCCGTTCTCCTTCATCTCGCGCAGAACGTAATTGCGGCGGTTCACCGCGTCCTGGTGCTGGCGGACCGGGTGCAGGTTGCCGGGGCGCTGCGCCAGTGCGGCGAGATAGGCGGCCTCCTGCGGGGCCAGCTCGTCGAGGGTCTTGTTGTAATAGGTCTGCGCCGCGGCGGTCACGCCGTAGGAATTCTGCCCGAGGAAGATCTCATTGAGGTAAAGGCCGAGGATCTGCTCCTTGTTGAGCGTCGATTCGAGCCGGGTCGCGAGGATCAACTCCTTGATCTTGCGTTCGGCGGAGCGGTCGGACGAGAGGAGGAAGTTCTTCATCACCTGCTGGGTGATGGTCGACGCGCCGCGCAGGCGTCCGCCGCGCAGCGCCTGCACCGCCGCCGCCACCATGCCGCGCACGTCATAGCCCGCGTGGTTGTAGAAGTTCTTGTCCTCCGCCGAGACGAAGGCCCATTTCACGAGGTTGGGGATCTGTTCGGCCGGGGTGTAGAGGCGGCGTTCCTCGGCGAACTCGTCCATCAACGCCCCCTCGCCGGAATAGACCCGGCTGATGGTGGGCGGCTGGTAATTGGCAAGCTGCTCATGGCTCGGGAGGTCGCGGCTGTACATCCAGAAGATGGCGCCCAGCGTCAGCGCACCGGCGAAAGCGGCCAGCGTCAGCCAGGTGAAGATGGAGCCGAAAATGCCCAGGATGAATCGAAACACGCGCGCCCCCGCAGTTGGTTTCGCCCTCTATAGGCGTCCGCGCGGGCGGGGTCAAAACGCCTGCGCGCGGGTTCGGCATGTTCATGCCACCGCAGGGCCGGCGGGATTGCGCCAATGGCGGTGCGCGAGCGTTTGAACGCTGGACGCCCGCGCCGCCCTGTCCGATGTTGGGGGCCATGAAGGACACCCCGCCCAAGCCCGATTCCGACGCGCCCGAGGCACGGGCCGAAGACGTGCTCGACATCTACCAGGCCGGCGCGCTCGATTTCGCCGCCACCCGCAGCCGGACGCTCTACGAGCGCCGCTGGCTCGACCGCGCGCTGGCACGGGCGCCGGGGCGATCCGTGCTCGACCTCGGCTGCGGTTTCGGCCTGCCGATCGACAGCTACCTCATCGACCGGCGCTGCACCGTGACGGGCGTCGACGGCGCGGGGGCGATGTTGCGTCTGTTCGAACGCGCCCTGCCCCGCGCCGAGGCGATCCACGCCGACATGCGCGGCCTCTGGCTCGACCGCAAATTCGACCTCATCCTCGCGTGGAACTCCCTCTACCACCTCTCCCCGGACGACCAGCGCGCCATGTTCGAGACCTTCGCCCGCCACGCCCACGAGCGGACGGTCCTGCTGTTCACCAGCGGGCCGGATGCGGGGGAAGGCGTGGGCATCGTCGGTGGGCGCCCGCTCTACCACGCCTCGCTCAGCCCGCAGGAATATCGCGGACATTTTGCCGAGAACGGGTTCGAGGAGGTGGACTTCGTGCCGGAAGACCCTGATTGCCAAGGACATTCCATCTGGATGGCGCGTTACGTCGGGGGCGGGCTTACCATCGGCCTGTGAGGCTTTTCCACGCAAGACGTCCACGGCGCAGGGCTTCCGGTTCGGCCAGCGTGCCGCCCCGGATCGCCGCCGGATCGGCCTTGGCGCGGCGCAGGATGCCCCCTGCCCGCCACGCGGCACGCAGGGCCGGGGTTGCAGGGCCGAAGCGGGCGCGGCGGGCTTGCGCAAGCCCGCTCAACGCCGCGTCCAGCACGGGCGTGATGTCGTCGGGGAGCGCCTGCCAGCCACGCGCGGTGAGCGCGGGGGCCGCGAGGAGCCAGTTCGCCAGCCCCTGCGCGCGGCCCACGGCGCGGGCTTGCGGCTCAAGGGCCGGGCTGGCGCCCAGTGCAACGCAAGATGCCCACATCAGGTTTCCCGCAGTGGCGTCGAGATACTCCGCAAGGCTGTCGGCCCGCATCGGCGCGCGTTCCAGATCGGCCCAGCGGGCGATGACCATCCCGTCGAGCAGCGCCACCGGCAGGCCGCGCGCGCGGATCACATCCGCCAGCGGGGTCGCCACCTCATGCGCCCGCGCCGGTTTGCCCGCTTCGATCTCGCCCAACACGTCGCGCCAGAACTGCAACCGCATTTGCCCGATCAGCGGCTCGGTCGACACCCACGCCCCCCGCGCCACCTCCAGATTGAAGGCGTAAAGCACGAACAGCGGCGCGCGCGGCCCCGGCGGGGCCGACATGGCGGCGAGGAAGCGGTCCGGGTCGCCCCGCTCCACCAGCGCGGCACAGGATTCGACGCTCATCGCGCGTGCATCGGCACCGGCTCCAGCCCGTCGCGCACCAGCTTCCAGTTGATCGCGTCAAGCAGCGCCTCGAAGGAGGCGTCGACGATGTTGGGGCTGACCCCGACCGTCGACCAGCGGTGCCCCGCGCCGTCCTCGCTGTCGATGATGACACGGGTCACGGCGTCGGTGCCGCCCTGGGTGATGCGGACCTTGAAATCCACCAGATGCATGTCGTCGATGCATTCCTGATAGGGGCCGAGATCCTTGCCCAGCGCCCGCGCCAGAGCGTTGACGGGGCCGCCGTCGGAGCCGCTCAGCGTCTGGCTTTCGGAGACGGAAAGCTTCTTCTCGTCGCCGATCTTCACCGCCACCACCGCTTCCGAGATGGTCACCATCCTGTCGTGGCGGTTCTTGCGGCGTTCGACGGTGACGCGGTAGCGCGTGACCTCGAAAAACTCCGGCAACAGCCCCAGCGCCCGCCGCGCCAGCAGTTCGAAACTCGCCTGCGCGCCGTCATAGGCGTAGCCGAGGTCTTCGCGGCGCTTGATCTCGTCAAGGATCGGGCCGAGGCGCGGATCGCCCTTGTCGACCTCGATCCCCGCTTCCGACAGGCGCCCGCGCAGGTTCGACTGCCCCGCCTGGTTCGACATCGGCACGAGACGTTCGTTGCCGACCAGCCCCGGTTCGATGTGCTCGTAGGTGGAGGGGTCTTTCAGGATGGCGGAGGCGTGCAGCCCGGCCTTGTGGGTGAAGGCGCTGGCGCCGACATAGGGGGCGCTGCGCAGCGGGACGCGGTTGAGGATGTCGTCGAGCTGGCGCGAGACCTTCGTCAGCGTGAGCAGTTCGGCCTCGGTGACCCCCGTCTCGAAGGCGGAGCGATACGGCTCCTTGAGCAGCAGCGTGGGCAGCAGCGTGACAAGGTTGGCGTTGCCGCAACGCTCGCCAAGGCCGTTCAGCGTGCCCTGCACCTGCCGCGCCCCCGCGTCGATCGCCGCGAGGCTGGCGGCCACCGCGTTGCCGGTGTCGTCATGGCAATGGATGCCGATGTTCCCGCCCGGAATGCCCGCCTCGATCACCGCGCGGGTGATGTCGTGGATCTCCTGCGGCAGGGTGCCGCCGTTGGTGTCGCACAGCACGACCCAGCGCGCGCCCGCGTGGAAGGCGGAAAGCACCGCGTCGAGCGCGTAGGGGGCATTGGCCTTGTAGCCGTCGAAGAAGTGTTCGGCGTCGAACAGGGCTTCCTTGCCGAGGCCGACGATGTGCTTCACCGAGGCGGCGATGTTGTCGAGGTTTTCCTCCAGCGTGATGCCGAGCGCGGTGGTGACGTGGAAATCATGCGTCTTGCCGACGAGACAGACCGCCGGGGTGTCGGCGTTGACCACCTGCGCCAAGACGTCGTCATTCGCCGCCGAGCGCCCGGCGCGCTTGGTCATGCCGAAGGCGGTAAAGGTGGCGCGGGTCTGAGGGCGAGCGTGGAAGAAGTCGCTGTCGGTGGGGTTGGCGCCGGGCCAGCCACCCTCGATGTAGTCGACGCCCAACCCGTCGAGCGCCTCGGCAATCGCCACCTTCTCGGGGACGGAAAACTGCACACCCTGGGTCTGTTGCCCGTCGCGCAGGGTGGTGTCGAAGATGTAAAGACGTTCAGCCATGGGAAAGACCTTTCGTGGGAAACAGGGGCGCGCGCATCACAGCCCCTCCAGTTTGCTGGCGTCGAACCCGGCGCCCGGCACCAGCTCGACCCCGGCCTTCGACATGCGCACCTCGACCCCGGCCGCGACGAGCGCCGCCTTCAGCGCGTCGACGGCGGTGAAATCCTTGGTCTGCATCGCTGCGGCGCGGGCCTCCGCCAGCTTCCCGGCAAGGGCGGTGAGGCCGGACGTGTCCACCGCTTCCCAGCCACCCATCTCGTCGGACAGCAGCCCCAGCAGCGCCGCCGAGGCCTTCAGCCCCGCCGCGTCGCCCGCCGCCGCCAGCTTGTGCAGCTCGGCAACCGCGCCCGCGGTGTTGAGGTCGTCGGCCAGCGCGGCGACGACACCGGGCGCGGGGTCCGGCGCGGGTTCGACACCCGCGACGAGCCCACGCCACTTGCGCAACACCGCCTCGGCCTCGTCGCGCTTCTTCGCGGTCCAGTCCATCGGCTTGCGGTAATGCGTCCCCATGAAGACGAAGCGGATCACCTCGCCGGGCACGGGCGGCTCGCCGTCATGGCCTTCGAGCAGGTCATGCACGGTGAAGAAATTGCCGAGGCTTTTCGACATCTTGCGCCCCTCGACCTGCAACATCTCGTTGTGTAGCCAGTATTTCGCAAAACCCGCCCCCTCGTGGGCGCATTTGCTTTGCGCGATTTCGTTCTCATGGTGGGGGAACTGCAAATCGTTGCCGCCGCCGTGGATGTCGAACGTCGCCCCCAGCAGCTCATACGACATCGCGGAGCACTCGATATGCCACCCCGGACGGCCACGGCCCCACGGGCTGTCCCAGCCGGGCTGGCCCGCATCGGAGGGCTTCCACAGGACGAAATCCATCGGGTTGCGCTTGTAGGGCGCCACCTCGACCCGCGCCCCGGCAATCATGTCGTCCACCGACCGGCCCGACAGCGCGCCGTATTCGGCGTAACTCTCCACGGCGAACATCACATGGCCCGCGTTCTCGTAGGCGTGGCCCTTCTCAACCAGCAGTGCGATCATCGCCACCATCTCGTCGATATATTGCGTGGCGCGGGGCATGTGGGTCGGGTCCAGCGTGCCGAGGGCATGCATGTCGTCAAGATACCATTGCGTGGTCTGCGCGGTGATCTCGTCGATCGGCACGCCGTCACGCTCCGCCCGCGCGATGATCTTGTCATCCACGTCGGTGAAATTGCGCACATAGGTGACGTGTTCCGCCCCGTAGACATGCCGCAGCAG
>PDWI01010191.1_pt1 | contig 10573 bp, 8 predicted proteins | sample 1430891 | NCBI WGS metagenome assembly PDWI01 (sample SAMN01162508, study PRJNA174530) | Oral metagenome, whole genome shotgun sequencing project. | biome: Marine environment; feature: Marine mammal; material: Swab sample of the gingival sulcus; isolation source: swab sample of gingival sulcus... | reverse complement strand
ATTTACAAAAATATATGACTATTTGTTATTAAATTGTTATTTATAAAGTCATAAAAGCCAATAACCAAAGGCTAATAGCCAATAGCTATGGGGTTTTAAAACAAGAAAATACAGTATTTTATTACTGAAAAAGTTTAAATGAGTTCAATATAAAAAAAATAAAAAAAAATTTGGAGTTAAAAGATATTATACTACATTTGCAAAGTTATTAATTAAAAAACGAAAAGCGAATATGGCAAATTTAGATTTAAGTAAATATGGTATTACCGATGTAAAAGAAATAGTACACAATATTTCTTACGAGGAACTTTATAAATTAGAAACAGACCCGTCTTTGGAAGGCTTTGAAAAAGGACAAGTTAGTGAACTTGGAGCTGTAAATGTAATGACAGGAATTTTCACGGGTCGTTCTCCAAAGGACAAGTACATTGTAAGAGATGAGACAACCGAAAACACTGTATGGTGGACTTCCGACTTGTCGCCAAACGATAATAAACCCGTAACTCCCGAAATATGGGAAGAATTAAAAGCAAATACCGTTAAACAATTGTCGGGCAAGAAATTATATGTAATGGATTGTTTTTGCGGTGCAAACGAAGATTCTCGACTAAAAGTAAGATTTATTACAGAAGTTGCATGGCAAGCTCACTTCATAAAGAATATGTTTATCCGTCCGACAGAGGAAGAACTTGCAAACTTCGGCGAGCCTGATTTCGTATCACTAAACGGAGCTAAAACATTAAACGAAAAGTGGAAAGAGCACGGATTAAACTCTGACGTATATACCGTATTTAACCTTACTGAAAATATGCACGTATTAGGCGGTTCGTGGTACGGCGGCGAAATGAAAAAAGGAATTTTTGCCATGATGAACTACTTCTTACCACTTAGAGGAATGGCTGCAATGCACTGTTCTGCCAATGTAGGTAAAGACGGTGATACAGCTATTTTCTTCGGTCTTTCAGGAACAGGAAAAACCACACTTTCCACCGACCCGAAACGCGCGCTAATAGGAGACGACGAGCACGGCTGGGACGATAACGGAGTATTCAACTTTGAGGGCGGCTGCTATGCAAAAACCATCAACTTGGATAAAGACAGCGAACCTGACATTTACAATGCCATAAAACGCGATGCTTTATTGGAAAACGTAACTCTGGACGAAAACGGAAAAATAGACTTTACCGACGGATCTGTTACTCAAAACACCAGAGTATCTTATCCTATCTATCACATTGAAAACATTGTTAAGCCTGTTTCAAGAGCAGGACACGCAAAAAAAGTTATCTTCTTAACTGCCGATGCTTTCGGAGTACTGCCTCCTGTTTCAAAACTAACGCCCGAACAAACAAAATATCATTTCTTATCAGGATTTACTGCAAAATTAGCAGGTACTGAAAGAGGAGTAACTACTCCACAGCCTACTTTTTCGGCATGTTTCGGCGAGGCATTCCTTTCGTTGCACCCGACAAAATACGGACAAGAATTGGTTAAGAAAATGGAAGCTCACGGAGCAACTGCCTATCTTGTAAATACAGGGTGGAACGGTACGGGAAAACGTATCTCCATTAAAGACACAAGAGGAATTATAGACAGAATACTCGACGGTTCTATCGAGAAAGCAGAAACTAAAATGATTCCTATTTTCAATCTTGAAGTACCAACTGCTCTTGAAGGAGTTGATACGAATATTCTTGACCCTCGAAATACTTATGCAGATGCAACAGAATGGGAAGAGAAAGCAAAAGATTTAGCAGCCAAGTTTATTAAGAACTTTGTTAAATATACTGATAATGAGGAAGGTAAGTCGCTTGTAAAAGCAGGTCCTCAACTATAAAAAATTTAAAAACTGTGTTAAAGTAAAGGGCTTTGATTTTTTTCAAGGCTCTTTTTACTTTATTAAAGTTTTTTGCTTTACAAATTATAAACTATAAATTGTCCATTATCAATTATCAGCTATAATCATGGAAAAATTCAAAGTAAAACACGCAGATTGGATCAAAAACGCAACAATTTACGAAGTCTATATCAGACAATACACACCCGAAGGAACACTAAACGCATTTGCCAAACACTTGCCACGCCTGAAAAAACTTGGTGTCGATATTTTGTGGCTTATGCCGATACAACCTATTGGCGAAGAAAAGCGCAAAGGTAAATTAGGCAGTCCTTATTCAATAAAAGACTATCTGAAAATAAATCCCGATTTGGGCACAATGAGTGATTTCAAAAACTTGGTAGAAAAAGTACACAATCAAGGCATGTATATAATAATAGATTGGGTTGCCAATCACACATCTTGGGATAACACTTGGATAAATGAGCACCCTGAATTTTATACCAAAGACGAGCACGGCAATATAATAAGTCCGAGAGATACTGATTGGTTCGACGTTGCTCATTTAAACTACGGCAATCCCTCATTGCGAAAGGAGATGATTAATGCTCTTAAATTTTGGCTTACCGAAACCAATATCGACGGTTTTCGTTGCGATATGGCAGGACTTGTTCCCACCGATTTTTGGGAAGAAGCACGTTACGAATTAGACAAAGTTAAACCGATTTTCATGCTTGCCGAAGCCGAACAAGCCGATTTATTGGAAAAAGCATTTGATACAACATATAATTGGGCAGTCCATCATCTTATGAACGATATTGCAAACGAACGTAAATCGGCATGGGACATGAGCGAGTGCTTTAAATATGACGTTTATTTTTATTCTCCCAATGCCATAAGAATGTATTTTACGAGTAATCACGACGAAAACAAAAATGCAGGTTCTGCCCTGGAACGATTGGGCAACTCTTATAAAGCATTTACATTGCTAACTTACACTGTTCCCGGCATGCCTTTGATATTCAGCGGACAAGAAGCAGGTTTAAATCGAAGATTAGATTTTTTTGATAAAGATTTAATAAATTGGCAATCGGAAAACAAAGAGTACGAAGAGTTTTACACTTACTTGAATAACTTGCGTAAGAAAAACAAGGCGTTATGGTCGGGATACGAGGGCGGCGAAATGGTAAAGGTTTATACAAACGACGATGGTAAATTTTTCGCCTTCACAAGAAAAAAAGACGATAACGAAATTTTGGTTGTTATGAACTTAACCAATAATTCGCACGAAATAGTCTTGAATAATGTTGAGGAATTTTATAACAGCAGATGCGTATTTTCAAACTATGTTTTATCATCAAATAAAATTGTAATGCCTGCTTGGGGATATAATATGTTTATTAAATAGTTGATTATAAGAACTTCGCTCGCTAAAATTATGAATTAAAAATTACGAATTACGGACGGCAAAGCCTTGATAGTAGGTAATTATTTTACTAACAAGCGGTAAATCAGTATTGAATATTCAAAAATATAAGATACTGTAAATCAGTAGGCTGTTTTTTTTTATAATATATTGGTATTACAAAACATTCTAAAAATAAAATCGTAAATTTACAGAAATAACAAGAACACAAAAAACATAAAGAGATGAAAAAAACATTAAAAATAGGGTGTTCAGATTTCAAAACCATAATCGAAGATAATGGTTACATTGTGGATAAAACCATGTTAATCAAGCAGTTCTACGATAATAGCAATTACGTATTATTAATTCCACGTCCCAAGCGTTTTGGCAAAACCTTAAACCTATCAATGATTGAACATTTTTTTGATATTCGGAAACCTGAAAGTAAAAGGTTGTTTGTTGATTTTAAAATTGCACAAGAGAAAGAATTTTGTAATAAACATCAAAATAAATACCCTGTAATAAATATTTCATTAAAGGATATAAAAGCAGCAGACTGGAAATCGTTTTACGAAAAGTTTAAAACAGAAATATTTGATTTATACAATAAGCATTTATATTTATTAAAATCTTCTAAAATCAGTAATATAGAAAAAGAAAATTTTAATAAGGTATTAAAAGGAACGGCAACACAAGCACGAGTTGAATACAGTTTAAAACACCTAAGCGAGTATTTGTGTAAACATTACGAAAAGGAGGTAATGATTTTGGTAGATGAATATGATGCACCGATTATTAATGCTTTTAACAATACCAATTCACCAATAAAATCGCCCGATAAAGAAAACAAAACATATTATGAGAAAGTGATTGCTTTTATGCAAACATTTCTCGGAAAAGCCTATAAAGGTAATTCTTACTTAAAAAAAGGACTTTTGACAGGCGTAATGCGTGTAGGCAAAGAAAGTATTTTTTCGGAGTGGAACAATTTTGATGTTTTCGGAATAACCTCAAAGTACTTTTCTGATAGTTTTGGGTTTACAAAAGAAGAAACAGAAAAAATACTGACTTATTTCAATTTAGAAAACAAAAAAGAAGAGGTTAAAAGATGGTATGACGGATATAAATTTGGTAAAACCGAAAATATATACAACCCTTGGTCGATAGTCAATTATATTGCAAAATACGAAGATAAATTTAGAGCCTATTGGATAAATTCAGGTGATTATTCACTAATAAAAAGTCGAATTATAGAAATTGGAGTGCAAGAAAACATACAAGCTCTTATAAAAGGAGAAACAATAGAAAAAGAGTTACACGAAAACTTTGTATTTCAAGATTTCGAGACAGATAACGAACTGTTATGGACATTATTGACCGATAACGGTTATTTAACCCAAGTAGAAGAGAGCGATTTCGGCAACCATAAACTAAGAATACCGAATAATGAAGTCAAAACAGTATTTACAAACACTATTAAAACATGGTTGAATAATGATGTTAAATTAAAAAAGGATTTACTGATAAACACAACAAGAAGTTTAATAACCAACCGAATACCTGAATTTGAAAGAGGTTTTAAAAAGCTGGTGGGCGATACTTTCAGTTATTACGATACTGCCGAAAAAACAGACAAGTACAGTAATTTCAAAATCATTCGTTCCGAGCAAATTTATCATGTTTACACACTTGGTTTATTGGCTATTCTTAAAGATGATTATGTTATAAAATCCAATAAAGAAAGCGGTGAGGGACGTTACGACATAATGCTTATTCCTTATGACAAAAATAAAAATGGTGTGGTTATTGAAATTAAAAGCATTAAAAAGAGAGGAAATTCGGAACAGGAAAATGATTTTATCAAACGAGTGAATAATAAAATTAAAAAAGCTCTAAATCAGATAGATAGAAATAAATATTACACAGAATTAATAGAAAATCAAATTAAGTCCGACAAAATAATTAAACTGCCCATAGTTTTTGCAGGAAAAGAACCATACATAACCCCAATAATAGAAGAATAAAATTCCTTCCGTCGGGTAAAAAATAAAAAATCTCATCTATTAACTTTTCAATATCTTCCAACCAAGGATTAATCTTGTTATACATAAATAAGAATTTTGGTTTCGTTTAATTCTTTCCTGAAATATTTATTTTTAACAGCACTGTCTTCAACTAAATCTACTCTGCGTTTTAACAATTTTTCCAAACTATCCTTTAAATTAAAAATACAAATCAGCATATTTTAAAGGATTTTGCTCTTCAAAATCTACAACACAATCAATATCGGAACTATCATTAAAATCATCTCGAACAACAGAACCAAAAACAGAAAATGAACTTACGCCGTACTGTTCACACAAACGTATAATGTTACTAATATTTATTGCACTTATCTTCATACCGCAAAGATAATATGTTTTTAATAATAAAACCGTTTTTCTAATTACGATTTGGTGGTGACTTTTGCATCACCACCAAATATCATGTTTTATTTTGCAAATTTGTAAGATAAAGATACACTCAATACTCGATTGTTATACTTCTCTTTGGGATCCCCGGGACTTAACTGGCTAAGCCCTAATCCATATTGTACACCGATACCTATTGAACCAATATCTAACCCCGCACCTACATTAATGCCAAAATCCATGCGTTTAAAATCGTCTTCTTCTTCATCATTCCCCCACTTTATATTTTCATCAACATCTTTACTACCGGGCTTTTCAAAACCGTCAGGCACATTACCTGATACCTCCATTTCAGCTGCAACTTTTAATTTTCCGGCTATACCAAATGCCAAATAAGGACCTGCGGACAGATACAACTTTTTACCGTTAAGGTCAATATTATACTTACCATTTACGGGAATTTCCAAATACATAGGCACCATCTTTATAGTTGCAGTTAAACTCATCTTAAAATCATCTTCCTGTTCACTAAAAGTTTCCTCCATTTTAACACCTTTTGAACCTAAAATTAATCCGGTTTCGACTGAAAATTGTTCAGCAACATCAAGCTCTGCTGTTGCACCGACATGAAAGCCCAATAACATTTTTGCATCTTTCATTTCTGTAATTTTAGACATATTCAAACCTGCTTTTACCCCAAAAGTTTGAGCAAAAGATTGAAAACTGAATGTTGCTAAAACAACTACCACTAAAATTTTTGTTAATTTATTCATGTTTTTTAAATTAATTATTTAATGAAAACTTATTTACACTTTTTAGGCTAATTTCAACAGAAAAAAATTCAAATCACTTCAAATAAAAAGAATTGAACACATTACCTTATGCCATATCCACTATACACCAAGACGCAAAAGTATTACAATATGCTTAAAACACAAATATTTTATTTCTTAAATTAGGAAATCCTTATGTATTCTGCTTTCATAACAGTGCGCAGGTAAAACTTTGTTTTATTAAACAAGCAAGTTTTAATCTGAAAGCCAAAATAACGATGATATAACTAAGGATTGGCGGTACGACAAAGATAGAAAAGGAACAATTACTATTTTTTCTTTTTCAAAAATTCAATATTTCGCTTTATACCCTTGTATTTAGTACGTTTAACAGGAGAATTTTTAAACAAAGACAAAAACTCCTCATGCGAAAGATTTTGCCACTCATCTTTTGTAAGATTTAACAACTCCTCCGAAGCCTTAAAACTCTCCTCATTATGCGGTTTAAGATTTTTTTTATTAAAAGGACAAACCTCCATGCAAATATCGCAACCGAAAACTCGGTTTTTCATTTTTCCTGCAAACTCTTCCGGAATATCATCTCTCAACTCAATGGTAAGATAAGAAATGCAACGACTTGCATTGATTACACCCGGTTTAACTATCGCCTGAGTGGGACAAGCATCTATACACAAAGTGCATTTGGAACAGTAATTTTTAGCAAGTTTAGTGTTATATTCCAACTCCAAATCAATAATCAACTCACTTATGAAAAAAAACGAACCATGTTTTTTGTTTATCAAATTACCGTTTTTGCCAATCCAACCCAAACCCGCTTTTTTCGCCCATTCCCTCTCCAAAATAGGAGCAGAATCAACAAAAGCTCTGCCGCTGACATTCCCGAAATTATCCTTGATGTATTGAAGTAAAATATTCAGTTTATCCTTTACAACAAAATGATAATCAGCACCATAAGCATACTTAGATATAACAGGAGCATCTTTATCCGCCTGATTATCGGTGGTATAATAATTATAAAGTAAAGAAATCACGGTTTTTGCGCCCTCCACCAGTAAACCCGGATTTAAGCGCATTTCAAAGTGATTTTCCATATACTTCATCTTACCGTGATAGGAATTCGACAAGTAGTTCTTTAAAGCATTTTCTCTGTCGGTTAATTTTTCAACTTTGGCAAAACCACAATCTAAAAAGCCAAGCTCAATGGCTTTGGCTTTTATTTTGGCAGTCATAGCTTTTTTGCTCAAAACTGCTTTTCTGCATCTGTTGTAGTCTCGACAATTTAACATAATTGTTTTAAAATGAAAAACAGAAAACCGAAGTCCGAAGTAACACCGCCTTATCAAGCATCAATATTGGCATAAGTTGCGTTAGCCTCGATAAACTGACGACGAGGAGCAACATCATCGCCCATTAAAACCGAAAAAGTTCTGTCGGCTTCGGCTGCATTCTCAATGCTTACGCGACGCAATGTACGCTTTTCGGGAAACATTGTAGTCTCCCACAATTGCTCGGCGTTCATCTCACCCAAACCTTTGTAACGCTGTATGGTAACGGAAGACTCTTGACCCTTTCCCAAATCTTTAATTGCTTGTAAACGCTCTTCCTCAGTCCAACAATATTGCTCTTTTTTACCGCGCTTTACCAAATACAAAGGAGGTGTGGCTATATACAAAAATCCTTGCTCGATGATAGGCTTCATATATCTGAAAAAGAAAGTCATAATCAGAGTGGAAATGTGGCTGCCGTCCACATCGGCATCGGTCATTATTATTATTTTGTGGTATCTTAATTTCTCCAAATTTAATTCTCTGCTGTCTTCCGCAGTGCCGATGCTTACGCCCAAAGCCGTAAAGAGATTTTTAATCTCGTCATTTTCAAAAACCTTGTGCTGCATTGCCTTTTCAACATTCAGAATTTTTCCCCGTAAAGGCAAAATGGCTTGAAATTTTCTGTCGCGTCCTTGTTTGGCAGTTCCGCCCGCAGAATCACCCTCAACCATGAATATTTCACTTAATTCGGGATTACGTTCGGTGCAATCGGCAAGTTTTCCGGGCAAACCCGCTCCGCCCATAACTGTCTTACGCTGAACCAATTCGCGCGCCTTACGAGCCGCATGACGAGCAGTTGCCGCTAAAACAACTTTCTGTGTAATTGCTTTGGCATCTTTCGGGTTTTCTTCCAAATAATATCGCAACATACTGCTCACGGCTTGATCTACAACCAAACTGATTTCGGAATTTCCCAACTTCGTTTTTGTTTGTCCTTCAAATTGAGGTTCGGCAACTTTTACCGATACAATTGCAGTTAAACCTTCTCGAAAATCGTCGCCGTTTATGTCAAACTTCAATTTGCTTAAAGCTCCTGATTCATCGGCATATTTTTTAAGAGTTCTGGTTAATCCTCGTCTGAAACCCGATAAATGAGTTCCGCCCTCAATGGTGTTGATATTATTCACGTAAGAATAAATATTTTCTCCGAATGAAGTGTTGTATTGTAAAGCAACTTCCACAGGCACATTGTTTACTTCCGTTTCTATGTGCATTACGTTTTCGGTAAGTTTTTCGCGCGAGGCATCAAGATATTCCACAAATTCCTTTAAACCTTCTTCCGAGTAAAATTCTTGACTTATAAAATTGTTATCTTCGTCTTTTCTTCGTTTATCGATTAATTTCAGTCTTACTTTTTTATTTAGAAATGCCAATTCGCGCAATCGTGCCGACAAAATATCGTATTTGTATTCAGTTGTGGTAAAAATATCGGCATCGGGTTTAAACGTTATTTCGGTTCCGGTGCTTTGAGTAGTACCTATTTCCGTAATGTCGCTCAAAGGTTTACCGATGCTGAACTCTTGGCGATATATTTTTCCGTTTCGCTTTATTGTAGCAACAAGTTTAGTTGATAGAGCATTAACACACGATACTCCTACTCCGTGTAATCCGCCCGATACTTTGTAAGAGTCTTTATTGAACTTACCGCCTGCGTGCAATACGGTAAGCACAACTTCCAATGCCGATTTTCCCTCTTTTTCGTGCATATCTACGGGAATTCCTCTTCCGTTGTCGGTTACGGTTATAGAGTTGTCCTCATTTATAATAACCTGAATATCATTGCAATGACCTGCCAATGCTTCATCAATGGAGTTATCTACTACTTCGTAAACCAAATGGTGTAAACCTCTTTCGCTTACATCGCCTATGTACATTGCAGGACGCTTGCGAACCGCCTCTAATCCTTCTAATACTTGTATGCTGTCTGCTGAATAATCAGTATTTATCTGTTTGTTGGTTGCTTGATTATCTTCTTTCACCTTCTTCAATTTTAATTAATCTGCTTGTTTGCAATTTTATATTCTCTTTAAAAATCCGAAAAACCCAAACTGCAAAGTTATTTTTTTTATCTAAAATAAATTATTTTTTGTTAAGAATTTATTAACAAATTTTCCGTATCATAATTAATCAACCCTTAAATAATTGATTATAACCACATTATAACTCTATGAGTTTATTTTGTTAATATAAGGTTCTTTACCTGAAAATATTACTGCCATTTTAACAATTTTTTCGGGTTTTATATTGTGTTCAGTTAATTCTGCGTAATATTTATTCGTCTCAATTTGCCGTAAAGCATTATCTATTTCATTGTTTATCCTTTCAATAAATTTTGCGTCTTCTTCCGATTTTTTTTGTTTTTTCACGCTTTTTATCTCTATTATTATGCCATTTGCCGTTTTATCGTAAGGAATAAGCATTATGTCATATCTACCTTCTCCACTTTCTCGGTTGGATTTAATTATGTAATCATCTTTTAGAATTGACAGCAAACCAAGTGTGTAAACATGATAAATTTGTTCAGTACGAATAATTTTTAACTTGCTTTTTTTATCGGTTTTTTCTGCCGTATCATAATAGCTGAAAGTATCGCCTACAAGTTGTTTAAATCCTTTTTCAAATTCGTGCTTTCTGTTATTTACCAAATGTTCGGAAGTTGAAATCAATAAATCCCTCGTTACCTTTACTTCCTCGTTTAACCAATTCATTATTATATCGGTAAATACAATTTTAACCTCATTATTGGGAATTTTCAGTTTGTGATTTCCGTACTTACTTTCTTCCACTTGTGTAAG
>PDWI01011854.1_pt1 | contig 10575 bp, 9 predicted proteins | sample 1430891 | NCBI WGS metagenome assembly PDWI01 (sample SAMN01162508, study PRJNA174530) | Oral metagenome, whole genome shotgun sequencing project. | biome: Marine environment; feature: Marine mammal; material: Swab sample of the gingival sulcus; isolation source: swab sample of gingival sulcus... | reverse complement strand
AAGTACCGTATTAAGCTTTTTCCGTGCCGGTGCCAACGACTATCTCCCCAAGCCCTTTCTCAAGGAGGAGTTCCGTGCCCGGGTGATCCCTCATCTGCGCAACTCCCTTTATCTCAAGGAGCTGAACGAACTCAATGCCAAACTGAAGCATATTGCAGAAAGAGATGGCCTCACCCAGCTATTTAACCGCGGCTATTTTGAGCGGGAGGGCGACCGGCTCTTTCACCATGCGCAGCAAAATGCACAAGAGCTGATTTATCTCATTATTGACCTTGATTTTTTCAAAAAAGTCAACGATAACCACGGGCATGCCTTTGGAGATCTGGTACTACAGGAATTTGCGGTAATTCTTGAAAAAAGTGTTGCTAAAAAGGGGCTTGCCGCCCGCTTTGGCGGCGAGGAATTTGTTGTGCTTCTCCCTGAAGCTACACTTACAGAAGGGCAGGAAGTCGCCGAAAAGATCCGCCAGACAACAGAGCAGCATATCTATTCAGATGGCAAAACAGAGCTATCAAAAACCTGTAGTATTGGCATTGCCTCCTCCCTTGAACATAAACCGGAAAATCTTGACCAACTCAGCTCAATGGCGGATATGGCACTCTATCAGGCCAAGGAGAACGGGCGTAATCAGATGAAGGTGTTTGATGCAACGATGCTAAAGAAAACCTCCTAAAAAACGGCAAAAGCGAACATAGAATTTTATCGGGCGTAACACCTATCTTCGGAAAAACTCTTACAGTATATCAAAAACATGCTATATTGTATCTAGGTGATGGAGATAACCTCAACCGACCCGACCCGGCGTCTTTTGGGATTGAAAAAGGGAGGTTTTATGAATACAAAAGAAGATTATTCCAGCCCTGAATTCCATCAGGCTCAGCTCGCCAAGGCTTATACTGAGCTTGAGAAAATGAGAGTGGAAACGGATAAAATGAGAGCTGAAACAGAAAAAGTGAGAAAAGAGCTAAAATGGTATGAGGCAACAATGATTGTTGGTGTTACTCTTGCCGTAGTGGCCATTGCCAAAATCTTTATCTGAAAAAAAATTGGCCGCCATGCCCGATTCTGAAATCAACTTTGATGATATTCCTGAAATTGCTGCCGACGCAAAATTCACCCGTTTTTATCCTGATGGAGTGGTCGCCCCGCTACTAAATCGTAACCGCAAATGATGTTGCTTATGTAAGCGTCGTAGTTAAACGTTGCAATTTAGTAGCGGGGTATAAACACAGTCTATTATTTTTTTACGTCTCCGTAGTGCCCTTTGCATTGAATAACCCGGCAATTTTCCTCTGCAATCTGGTAAACTAAACGGTTATGGTCATCAATTCTCCGACTCCACCAACCAGAGAGGTTTCCTTTTAGGGGTTCTGGTTTACCGATGCCACTCATCTCTCCATTTCTGGCGATATCCTTAATCAGATTATTGATACGTTTTACGCTACGCTTATCCTGTTTTTGCCACCAGAGATATTCCTGCCATGCCTGCTGGCTGAATTGCAATTCCATTATCCTTCCATACCCAGCAGATCGTCTATGTTCTTGCTGACCACCTCGCCTCTCTCTATCTGTTCAATAGAGTTTTTTAACACTTTTTTGTTTTCCCGACTAAAAAAGGGATCTGCATTCGGACGAAAGGGCAAACCGTTTTCTCTTACCATCTGGGTTAAAAACAGGCGGATCGCCGCCGAAAGATCAATGCCCATCTCTCTTGCTACCGCTCCTGCTTGTTCTTTAAGTCCATCTTCTATACGGATTTGAATATTTGTCATGTTGCCTCCTTTTATAATTTATCATTACCCTGTAACTACAAAAGCATGGCGTTTTTGTCAATTTCTTTTTCTTATCAAAAAACGCCCCGCTACTAAATTGTAACCGCAATGAATATTGCTGGTCTGATCTTTATTATTAAACGTTGCAATTTAGTAGCGGGATAAAAACACAACTCAAATCTCTCAAGGAACGCCATGCCACTCTTTTTGACGAGAATATTGAGATACACAGATGGGGTGATTGCTTGGAAATATGCGTAAAATACTTTGGGGAAACTTTGGGCAAACATACAAGCTTAAAAAGGCACCATCGGCACCTTTCTAAGTAATTGAAAAATGGTCGGGAAGAGAGGATTTGAACCTCCGACCCCTGCGTCCCGAACGCAGTGCTCTACCAGACTGAGCCACTCCCCGACCTATTGCAATTTTAGAAGTGAGCAATGTACCCACTCCTTGGGAAAATCGCAATATTTTTCCTTACTACTTTCCGGCAGCAAGCCGCTCTTCAATCTGCTCAGGGGAAAAGCGGTAGTTCTGGGTGCCACGGCTCTCCACGGCAAAAGAGCCGCAGACACTCCCCTGCAAGGCACTCTCGACAAGCGATTTTCCTCGTAACAAGCCGCTGACCAGCCCGGCACGATAGGCATCGCCCGCACCGGTGGGGTCAACCACCTCTCTGGCGGTAAAAGGGGGAATATGGGTTAGCTCACCATTTTCGTAAATATCGGAACCCTCGCCTCCCAAGGTAACGATGGTATTTTTTGCCAACTTTACCAGCTCCTCTTTTACCAGCCCGGTCTTCTCCATGGTAAGGCTAAACTCATAGCTATTGACAATAAGAAGATAAGCACCACCAATAGCCTCTAGCAGCTCCTCCTTTGACAATACGGGGAGATTCTGCCCTGGATCAAAGATATAGTCTATCCCCCGTGCCCGGCACTCTTTGGGATAACCAACCATATCACCAACATTTCCCGGGGAGACCAGCAGCAGGGTGTTTTTCGCATCAAGGTCATCAAAATCAAGATGAGAACTCTGCTTCATCGCTCCCGGATTAAAGATGGTCAGCTGGTTTTTCTCCTTGTCATTAGTGATATAGCACCCGGCAGTAAGCTCGTTTTCAACAATAACAATCAGCTCCTTGCTGATATTATTGGCATCAAGCCAACCGCTATAACGAAAATGATCCCGCCCAAGCGTAGCACTCAAAAACGGCTCTTCGCCCATCAATTTCAGACCAAAGGCGATATTACCCGCCGTTCCGCCAAAATCCTCGGTGGCACCATCCACCAAAAAACTGACACTCAAAGCATCCAATTTATCTGCCAGCAGATGGTTGCTAAAGAGATCGGGAAAGGTCATGGTTCGGTCATAGGCCATTGACCCGGAAAGAATTATCTTCTTCATTACACGTATCCTTCTTTTTCCTTATATTTTGAAATTATCCCGTGAGGTTACCCCTTAATGGCGATAATTTTATTTTTAATGTCATCAACCTCAAGCCCCTGATGAGCAAGCTGCTCAGCAATACCGCCATCTCCCGGCCTTGACGTTCCCAGTGCAGCATATTTGGGAGTAAGCCCTCTCTCAAGCAACTGGGTTCCATAACGAACGCCAAGCCCGGTTTTGCTGTTCTGGCTCTCAACCACCAGCACAAATGGAGACTTTCCGGCCAAAGAGAGCATCTCTTCATCTACCGTATTAAGGGTAGATTTATTGATTAAGCCCACATTATGGCCTGCAGAGCGCAGCTGCTCCACCGCATCAAGGCAACGGTAAAGCATTTCACCATAACTCACCACATAGCCATCGGTGCCTTTACGCACAATCTCATCTTTTCCCGGAGTAAACTGATAGCCATCGCCATAAAGCTCTTCTCCGGTTTCACTTAACAGGCAAGGCGTTGCCGAACGGGTGGAGAAGATAAAACGCAGCCCCTCATCATTAAAAATGCGGTGCAGCATTGCCCGCAGCTGGTTGACATCTGCCGGGAAATAGAGCCGGGTGGTATCCCCTCCGGCCAGAGCATTATCGGCAAAGAAGTTATTGATACCAAAATGGCAGGTATTATCGGCCATATCATCTATCCCTGCATGGGAAAAATGGGCGATAACATTGGCATCATTAAGCCGTGCCATGGTAATTTCGGAGATAACCATCTCAAGGAAGGCGGAAAAGGTACCAAAAATCCCTACCCGGCCTTTCTCTGCGCCAAAACCTGCGGCAACAGAGTAGTTATTGCGCTCCATAATACCGCCACGTACGTAGAGTTGCGGGAAATTTTTGCCAATATGGTGCAAACCGCAAGAGCCCTCCAGATCGGAATCGACCACCAGCACCTTCTCTTCCGGTTTCTCCATTCCGCCCAAGATATCACACACCACCCTGCCAAAATCATCCCGCACCTTAAACATCTTTTCGGTGCTGCCCAGATAGCTTCTAGAGCCGCTCTTTTTAGGAGAATTCTCCAGCATATCAGCGGCAACGTCCAAACCACGCTCACGCAGGTACTCCACTGCCAGATTCACCGCAATAACGTCATGCCCCTTGGGTGTTCCCTCAATGCCTTTTACCTTTGGTGCCATTGGCCTTTTGCTGATAACAGCCGCAGTGCCGGGTTGAGTGAGAGCCTGACGAATACGAAAGTAGAGACCTTCAATATCCTCTCCATCACCTTCATTTACTGAAAGACCATGCCCCTGCAAGGTTTTTGCGACATCATAGCCCCTCATATACTCAGTTGGATGCCCCGCAATGGTAACATCATTATCATCAATAAAGAGTTTTACATTGAGATCCCGGGCAACGGCATAGCGTGCCGCTTCGGCATTATCGCCCTCCATCTGCGAGCCATCACTACCAAACATAACAACGGTTTTTGCTCTATCGGCCTCTGCCACGCCATTGACATAGCTCCATAAATGCCCCAGACGCCCGGAAGAGAAAAAGATACCCTTTTTATCGTCTCGCTCAGGATGCCCGTACAAACCATGACCATATTCCCGATAGTGAAACAGCACCTCTTCCGGCTGAAAGCCGTTTAATACCGCCATCATATACTGAATAGCCACCCGGTGCCCGGCCTCATCAAAGAAGACCGGATGCACTGCTGCAGAGCCTTTCATAAAACCATCCAGAATAAGCACCTCCGGCACAATATCAAAAGCACCGCCAGTATGTCCACCCAGCCCTTTGGTATTGGCCAGAGCCGTGAAAAAGATAATGGAATCACGGACAAGCTGAATATTTTTCTCAAGAACAATCTTGTCGCTTGCAGAGAGTTCCTGCTGTTCAAGGGAGAAGCGCAGCGGGGTGTAGGTAGATAGATCAATAGGGAATTTCATAATATCTCCAAAATATTTCAGGCAATGGGTAAACTTACTCCCGAATTTCCTTCTTTTCTTCTTTATGCGCTGGCAGCACAATATTTAAAAACAGACCAAGGATCCCGGCAAGACCAATTTTTTCAATGGCAAAGGAACCTGCGGTAAATTTCATACCGCCAATACCACACACCAGAATCACTGCCACAATAATCAGATTGCGCGGAATAGACAAGTCGAGCTGTGCCTTTATCAGGGTATTGATACCCACCACAGTAATCATACCAAAGAGCAAAATCATAATGCCACCCATTACCGGAGTAGGGATGGTAGCCAAAAGGGCACCAACCTTGCCAACAAAACTGAGTAGAATCGCCGCAATCGCCGCCCAGGTCATAATGGCGGGGTTAAAGGCTCTGGTCAAGGCCACCGCACCGGTTACTTCAGAGTAGGTAGTATTAGGCGGTCCGCCAAGAAAGGAGGCGATGGTGGTGGCAACGCCGTCGCCAAGCATGGTGTTTTTTATGCCCGGTTTCTTCAGATAATCCTTGCCGGTAACAGAGCTGATGGCAAGCACATCTCCCACATGCTCAATGGCTGGTGCAATGGCAACAGGCACAATAAACAGCACCGCCTCCCACTTCCATTCAGGCAGCACAAAATTGGGCATGGCCAGCCATGGCCGCTCCAGCACCGGAGCAAAGGAGATCAGTGAATCCCTAGTAAAGTTCGCCAACTCTCCTGGAGAGAACATCGTATGAATGGCTGTGGAAACACCAAAAAAATCAAGCAGCAAGGAGCAAATATAACCAGCAACAATGCCGCAAAGGATAGGAATCAGCTTCAACCAGCCCCTCCCTAAAAGAGCGACCAATGCGGTGGTTACCAAAGAGACTGTCGAGATGATTATGGCCGTATTCTTCGGCACCATCCAAGCAGCCCCATCGCCAGTGCGCCCCATCGCCATATGCACAGCCGCAGGAGCCAACACCAAACCAATCACCATGATAACCGGCCCGGTAACAACCGGCGGCAGATAGCGCTCTAAAAAATCCTCCCCGGAAAAGCGAATCAAAAAACTAAGAAAAATATAAAAGAACCCAGCAGCAGTAAGCCCGCAGAGGGTTGCAGGGATTCCCCAGACCTGAACACCATAGATAATAGGTGCAATAAAGGCAAAGGAGGAGGCAAGAAAGATCGGCACCTGCCCACGGGTTACAATCTGAAATGCCAAGGTGCCAAGACCGGCAGTAAACAGTGCCACATTGGGATCAAGCCCGGTAAGAATGGGCACCAGCACCAGTGCCCCAAAAGCGACAAACAACATCTGACCGCCCAGTAGGCAGTCTTTCATACGAAAGGAATACTCTGTCTCTTCCTGCTGTTTCTGCGTCATAGCTCCTCCTTATTGTTACTGGCTGTTAGTGAAAATATTTTCATATCCTTAAACAAAAAACCTAAACAGAACTTTTGTTTATTTTGTACCAAAAATTTTGTCTCCGGCATCGCCAAGACCGGGAAGAATATAACCAACATCATTAAGCTTTTCATCAACAGAGGCCACATAGATCTCCACATCGGGATGAAGCTCGGTAATTTTCTTCAAGCCTTCTGGAGCGGCCACCAGAAAAAGCCCCTTGATTTTCTTGCAACCAGCTTTTTTCAGGCAGTCAATGGTTGCCAGCAGCGTTCCTCCGGTTGCCAGCATCGGATCAAGGATAAGCGCAACCCGCTCGTCAATATCGCTGGCCAGCTTGACGTAGTACTCCACCGGCTGCAAGCTCTCTTCATCACGATAAAACCCTACCACACTCACCTTGGCAGAAGGGATCATATCCAGCACCCCATCCATCATGCCAAGGCCTGCACGTAGAATCGGCACGATGGTGATTTTCTTCCCCTTTATCTCCTCAACCTCAACCTCTCCGGCCCAGCCTTTTATCACTCTTTTGTTTGTTTCGAGATCTTTTGTCGCCTCATAGGTGAGCAGACGTGCAACTTCGGAAGAGAGATTGCGAAAATCCTTGGTTGAGATATCATATTTCCGCATTATTCCCAGCTTATGCTTCACCAGTGGGTGATTTGCAATATGAACAGCCATATCAGCCTCCTGTTATATAGTTAAAAGTATTACCCGCACATAAAAAGGCGGAGTTTTATCGCCTAAAAAGACTTCCTTCTCCTGCGCACAACCAGCGGCAATACCTCCACACTGATTACAGAAGAGAAAATCAGCATCGCACCTGCAAATTGCACCAGCCCTAAGCGTTCACCCAGAAAAATAATTCCGGCGAGGGCTGCAAAAACAGTTTCGGCACTCAAGATGATTGCGGCATCCGTTGCAGCAGTATATCGCTGCCCCACCACCTGCAGGGTAAAAGCCAACCCAACCGAGAAGATCCCTGAATAACAGATTCCTTTCCAAGCACTGGCAAAGTGTGAAACACCTGCACCTTCGAAAAAGATCCCGGCAATAATTCCTAAAATACCACACACCGCAAATTGAGCAGCAGCAACGACCAGCGGCATTCCTGTATGTTTTGCAGCAGATCCTACAATAATAACATGCAGTGCCCAAAAAAAACTGCTTGCTATAACCCACCAATCCCCTTTGGCAAGCGACTCCTGCTGGGCACCACCAAGCAGCCATATTCCAAGAAAGCAGAACAGGGAGGCAGGCCAGACAACGGGGTGAACCGCCTTACGAAAGAGAAGAAGGCTCAACAAAGGAACAAGTGGGACATAAAGGCCAGTTAAAAAACCGGAGTTGGTAACAGAGGTATGGAGGATACCATACTGCTGCAAACCCGCAGCAGTAAAGAGAACACAACCGACAAGAACAAGAAGAAGCCACCCCGCAACTCCTGAAAAAGAACTGTTTTTTGCTTCCTGAAAATACTGTCTCAAGGCAAAAGGCGCAACCACCAAGGCTCCAAGCAAAAAACGCGCCCCGGTAAAGCCAATCGTGCCCAGAGAGCCTACCCCTATCTGCTGAACAACAAAACCTCCACCCCAGATCATGGCAACAACAAGAAGAACAAGATTTGCCTGAAATCGGCTCATAGCACCAAGGAAGGAGTTTTTATAAAATAGTGGCTTTACTGAAAAAAAGAGCAGATTTTTTGCACCAGCATCAACAAGACAAGCGGGTTGACGATAGCTCTTTACACTCTTTTTTGCAAGAAGATAATTCGCTCTACCTCATCCATCTACTGCTTTACAAAAAGAGCCTTCCTCATTACAATAGCGAAGAAGAAACGCCTATAATTCTACCTATAACTACCCGTGTTTAATTATTTTTTTCCTGTTTATAGTGCTCTCTGGAAACTTGCCGCCCCTTTGCTTCGCCGCTCGCCCAGGCTTGGGCAATACTGGAAGCAGCGCACCCTGCAGCAGGCACCGCAAGGCCCATTTGATATCTGGATACAGGCTGCCTCCGGCGGAGAAGCCGCCCTTATCAATATGGTGCTTGATCAGTTAAGCAAGATAGAGCAAAGCGGCACGCAGCACCATCAGCACCCTTTGCGTATTCTCGCCACCGCTACCACGCCTCAAGGAATTGAGATTCTCAAAAGAGATGGCTATGAAAAAAAAACCAACAACCTGACAATCAGTGCCTTTCCTCTGGATGAACCAGCAATAATGGAGAAGAGCTTTCAGCTTTTCAGCCCTCGCCTTGCCATACTGGTTGAAACGGAACTCTGGCCGGCCTTTCTTGCCTGTGCCAAAAAAAGAGGAGTTCCAGTACTGGTTATCAATGGCAGGATGTCTCCGGGAAGCTATCGTAACTACCGGGTAATAGCCTCTTTTTTTAGAAATTTCGGCCCACAGAAAGTGCTGGCAATGTCGCAACAAGATGCAAAGAGGTTTGGCAATCTGCTTGGGGAAGAGCGAGTTACAACCATCCCCAATCTGAAATTTGATAAAATTACCACTCACCCGAAGAGAAAAGCGACCATTACCTCTGTTTTGCCAGACAACTCCCTCTTTATCATTTTTGGTTCCATAAGAAAAGAAGAAGAGACACAAGTTATCAACTGCATCTATCAACTACTCCACCAGCATCCTCAGCTAATAATAGGTTTTTTTCCAAAACATATTGAAAGAGCGACAAAGGTGATGCAAAAAATTACCGCCCTGAAAATACCCGCCACACTCCGTTCATCGCTGAATCAAAAAAAGGCTCCCGCCGGAACGGTTATTGTCTGGGACTGTTTTGGAGAGTTGGCAGATGCCTACCACCAGGCAGAGGCAGCATTTGTTGGCGGCTCCCTCTGCCCAAGGGGAGGGCATAATCTTATAGAACCGCTTGTTGCAGGGCTTCGTCCCATCACTGGGCCATATTGGCAGGATTTTGCATGGATTGGCACAAGAGCACGGCAACTCGGTCTTATAGAAGAGGTGCAAAACAGCAGGGAGCTGACAGAAGTACTGCTCAAACGGATTGCACACAGAGAAGACAAGAAAAAAAACCTTCTTTTTACAGAAAAATATCTTGAATCCAAGCGAGGAGGCACAGTTGCAACCTGCAATGAAATATTACATTTCTTCGCAAAAACAACATTCTTAAAAAAAACGCACCTCTAAAACACATTTTATTGGTATTTTTACCAGACCAAACTCTTCTTCTCAATACATTCTCGGTCTCCCCTTTCTCCAAAGGTTTTTAACGATAACAAAAGCATAAGTCGCCGTTTTGTTCTAAACCACAAAAATTCTACTCCTACACGAATTTTTCATGTCATTACAGCCAGATATATCAATAATTCTTATTGACTAATCTCGACAAAACAGTTACCAATAGACACCGCTATATAAATTTTTCTGTGGTTTCATCTATATAGGATACTATTGCCTATATATTAGACCAATTTTACCCTATAATTTTACCAAAGGAGGAGAGTAGAAGCCGTAATTTGTAACAGCAACCAAAAAACACAAAAAAAGGAGAAGTCATGAGTACAACTGCACCAAATCGCTGGCTGGTAGCCATTATGGGAACACTGCTGCAACTTTGTCTTGGAACTGTCTATGCGTGGAGCTATTTCCAGAAACCGCTGGTAACTTCGTTCAACTGGTCAAATACCCAGGCAGCCTGGGCATTTTCTCTTGCCATCTTCTTTATAGGCTTTGCTGCGGCCTGGGGCGGGATGAACCTGCCAAAATACGGCCCGAAAAAGCTTGCCATGCTGGGCGCAGCTCTCTACGGGCTTGGCTGGATTCTCGGCGGTTTTGCCCTTAGCCAGAAAAGCCTTGTTCTCCTCTATCTTGGCTACGGTATTGTTGGCGGATCGGGACTGGGGCTGGGTTATGTAACCCCGGTTGCCACCGTTGCCAAGTGGTTCCCTGATAAAAAGGGGCTGGTTACCGGCATGGTTATTATGGGCTTCGGTTTTGGTGCGCTGGTACTGTCAAAAGTTATTGCGCCGATTCTGGTTGCCTCCTTTGGCTTTGATGCCGCAGGCCTGGTCAAACTCTTC
>PDWI01010189.1_pt1 | contig 10575 bp, 9 predicted proteins | sample 1430891 | NCBI WGS metagenome assembly PDWI01 (sample SAMN01162508, study PRJNA174530) | Oral metagenome, whole genome shotgun sequencing project. | biome: Marine environment; feature: Marine mammal; material: Swab sample of the gingival sulcus; isolation source: swab sample of gingival sulcus... | reverse complement strand
TAGTTGATTAAAAAGTGTTAAGGAGGCATAAATGGCTAGAATGAGAGAGCCGAGATTCAAGAAGTGCAGAAGATTGGGTTTGAATTTTATTGGTCATCCAAAAGCAATGAAAAGGGATGGTAATGGTCAGACACGCGGTCTTAGAAAAATGTCACCCTATGGTAGACAATTATTGGAAAAGCAACGTTTAAGAGCATATTATGAAGTTATGGAAAAGCAGTTTAGAAGATATGTCTTTGATGCGATGAAAGATAGCAGTGGTTTGTCAGGTGACGTACTTGTAAGAAATTTAGAAACGCGTCTAGACAACCTGGTTTATCGTATGCATTTTGCAAGTTCAATTAGACAAGCACGCCAAATGGTCGTACACGGTCACATTCGCGTCAATGGCAAAAAAGTTGATAGACCTTCCTATGCCGTTGCTGTTGGCGATGTTATTTCATTAAGAGAAAAGTCGCAAAGTGTTGAAAGATTTAAAGACAACTTCCTCGAAAGTGTCACGACATTGCCTTATTTGGCAAAAGATGAAGCTAATTTTTCATCGACATTAGTTCGTATGCCAGAAAGAGATGAAGTTCCAATTGAAATCGATGACCACTTAGTTATCGAGTTCTATTCTAAGATTATGTAACGCAAAATCACTTGATGTGCACCAAAAAAGCTCTCTGTTTTCGCAAGAGAGCTTTCTTATTTTTTGCTTTTTCTTTCTGCTTTCCACTTTCCACTTTCGACTTATTACCGCTTTGATTTTTGACGTTGCTTAATTGGTACAACATTTGATTCGGAAGAGTAGTCGATACCACTGCGAATTTTAGCCAGTTTTTTGTCACGCAAAGCTTTAGACCGATTGCGTCTTAATGCGCCGACAATTAAACGCCATATCAACAGTGTCAGTAGTATTTTTAAGATTAGTATTGCAACTTCAAGGGGTGATTGCAAGCTTGGCTTAGTAGCAAGGGCGTGCGTCAGTTCGCCAACCAAATCTCTTTCATCAATATCTCTTTGTGCAAGCAGATCAACTGTTGCAATGATCTCACCACCGATGCTATAGTTGACAACCCCCATCTTCTTACCCATTAAAATAGGCGATTCGTCGTTTTCGTTTAATTTAATTGTCTTTTTAATTTCAAATGTTTCTTCTGCCGATATTGGCACAGCCCGCTCAATCGTTTTATCAGCAACCAAATTAAGACCGCTTGATTCGGCGTTTTTAACTTTTATATTTGTAACAACTTCACCCTCTGTGACAACGCGCACAACTGAAAAATTGTCGATGGCATAGTCGATTAATTTTTTTGAATCACCGTATAAGGTATCTTTATTATCGGCACCCAAAACCACCACAATATAGCGTGAGGCATTATTGACAAAAGATGACACCAAGCAGTTTTGAGCAGCTTGTGTATAACCTGTTTTGACACCGTCGACACGCGGGTCGTAAATTGCAACTTTTTTACCCTTGTAATTTATTTGGTCACCGTTATCGTATAAAAATAAGTTGCGATTATTCAAGTAATCACGTGGTTTGTCTTTTTTATTGGTTGGTGCAATGGTATAGCGCTTTGTTTTGACAATATCTCTAAAAACTGGGTTTTGCATTGCCTTAGCGGCTATTTTTGCCAAGTCGGCAGCTGAAACAGCATGACCGTCAGCATCGAGGCCGTGTGGGTTGGCAAAGTGGCTGTCTTGCACCCCTAATTCGCTGGCACGTTTGTTCATTTGTTCAACAAACGCTTCAACCGAACCAGCTTCGGCTTCTGCCAAAGCAACGGCCGCATCATTAGCAGATTCTACCAAAAGGGCATAGAGCAAGTCTTTTGTGACAAAGGTCTCTTCATGATCAATTGCAATATGCGAGCCACCCGGATTATTAAAATTGGCAGAAGTGGTAATCGTTGCATTTAAATCGGCGTTTTCCAGTATGATTAAAGCAGTTAATATTTTAGTTGTGCTGGCAATTGGCAATGCTTCGTTTTGATTGTAACCATAAAGCACTTGACCACTGTCGGCATTGATTAAAATAGCGGCTTTTGAGTGTAGTTTTGGTTCATCTGCAAAGGCTGTCGTCAGACAGAACAATAGCGTAAAAGCAATTAAAAGTATTCTCTTTTTCATAGTTGTCCCCTGTCAATGTTCTGTGTTCAAGTATAACATATTTTTGACAGTTCAGACAATCGTTTATTGCGATTGTTTTAAAGAATGCAGCTTGCATTTTTATAGGGCAAATGCTATTTACCTATTTGTCGTTTTGCGTTATGATGTTGTTGTACTAACTAATTGGGAGCGTCAAAATGAAAAAGAAAATTGCTTTAGAAAGCATGACTGTTTTGCTGATATGTGCATGCTTATTGTTGCTGAAAGTCATCTATCCGCAGCCGGCTGTTGAGGCCAAAGCGACAAATGATAATATTTCAGTGAAACAAAGCGAAGTTGTTAATACTGTCATAACGGCAATTGATATAAATCTGGCAACGCAGCAAGAATTACAGCAAATACCTGGTGTGGGTGAGGTCATTGCAGCGCGCATTATAAAAGATAGAGCGCAAAACGGTTATTATCAGACGACGAATGACATCGTTCGCGTTAAAGGAATTGGCCCCAAAACCTATCTTAAGATGAAGCATTTGATCATTGTCAACAAACGCAATTTGATGCTATATTTAGGCTATTAGTGCAGCAATTATAATATTTCAGCAGAAATTTACAATTTGTTAACAATAAATGAGGCGTAATTTGATTAATTAAATAAATAATGGTAATAATATAGAATAATAGATTAAAATAATAATTTATGAATTAGATAAACTCAAGAGATGAGCACTGATTTATAATCAGTTGTATAACTGTTGTTTGTTGTGGTATGTATATTGAGGTGTGTTATGTATAAAAAGATATTATTAGTTGATGATGAAGCTGTATTGTTAAAGAGTTTAAAATACAGTTTAGAACAAGACCATTACACAGTTGAAACAGCGTCTGATGGTGAAGAAGCACTTGAAAAAGCGCTCGAGAATAGCTATGATATGATCGTTCTTGACTTAATGCTACCAAAGCTCGATGGTCTCGAAGTCTGTAAGCAGATTAGGCAGTCGTCAACTGTGCCGATTATTATTCTAACTGCTAAAGATGATGATTCTTCAAAGTTGCTTGGTTTAGAATACGGCGCTGACGATTACTTGACAAAGCCATTTAACATTCTCGAATTAAAGGCCAGAATAAAAGTTATTTTGCGGCGCGTCGCCATTTCGGATAAGGCTTCAAATTCTGGAATTGTTAAAATTGGCAAGTTTACCATTAACACTTTAGGTAGAAAAATCGTATTTCGCAACAAAGATATTAATTTAACCGCTAAAGAATTTGATCTATTCTTGTTGCTTGCAATGAATCGAGGCAAGGTATATTCGCGTGAAGAACTTTTAGAAGTGATTTGGGGGTATGAATACTTTGGTGACGTCAGGACTGTTGACGTACACATTAGAAGGCTTCGTGAAAAAATAGAAGAAAATTCATCTCAACCCGAGTATATTTTGACAAAGTGGGGCGTTGGTTATTTTTTCAAAAATGAATAGAATATTTATCAGTATTAGGTGGAAACTCGTTTCCACTTATTTACTACTCATTATTTGTTTGTTGATGCCGATTTACTTTTTAATACAGGCATCGCTGACGAATCATTTAATCAACGAGAAAAAAGAATTTATGATCAGTCAAGGCAACATTGTTGCCGATCAGATTGCGCCCTCTGTTGCTGCCAAGTATAGCAATAGTCGTTTTAGTTATATTGAAAAAGTAGTAAAAGGGCTTAGTTTGCGTGTTAATTCGCGCGTATTGGTTTTAAATCGTTCAGGCACTGTTATTATTGATGCTTACGACGATTATAACGACACCAACCAAAGTGATATAGAAGAAGTATCCGAAGCTAATTTGGGTATTTCTTCTTCGCGTTTATATACCTTTGATAGTGGACGCGAAATCATCTATACTGGTGTTCCAATTTATTATAAGGGCGCCATTGTCGGTTCGGTCTTTATTTCTTCCTCACCCGATGACGTCTACGATCGTATTAGAGAAATAACACATGGTTTTAACTACTTTTCTGCCATTGCAGTAACTGTCATCGTATTGATTAGTATGATGTTTGCTGACATACTATCTAAACCACTAGAAAAATTAATTAAAGTGGTTCGTGAAGTCAGTAAAAAAAACCTCAATCAAAGAGTGATTATTACCAGTAACGATGAAATAGGTGAGCTAGCTGATTCGGTCAATCAAATGGTTGGCAAGTTATACGATGTAGACGATATGCGTAAACAATTTGTATCTAACGTATCGCACGAGCTGCGCACGCCGATCACATCATTAAAAATAATCTCTGATACATTAATTGATAATAAGCCGACCGAAATGGCAATATATGAAGACTTTATGACGGATATCAATAGCGAACTTGACCGCCTTAGCGCTATCATAGATGCACTCTTATTGATGAGCAAACTCGATAAAGACGATGTTGTATTAGATTATCAAAGGGTATCGCTCAATCATTTAATATTAAAATGCGTTCAAATGCTCATGCCAATTGCCAAAAAAGGGCAAGTTGAATTGGTCAGCATATTAACTGAAGACGTTGAATTATACTGTGATGAACTAAAAATTAGGCAATGCCTCATCAATATTATCAATAATGCAATTAAGTATACACCAGTCGGTGGCAATGTTAGAATTGTCTTATCGAGTGACAAAAAATATGCGCTTATTCAAGTTATTGATACCGGTGTCGGTATTCCAAAAAAAGATCTATCACATATTTTTGATCGTTTCTACAGAGTTGATTCAGCGCGTTCACGCAATACAGGGGGGTCTGGTTTAGGACTCAGTATTGCTGAGCAAATAATAAAACACCACGGCGGCTTTATTGATGTCAACAGTAAATTGGGCAAGGGCTCAGTATTCGTTATTGGCATACCGTATGGAATGGAGTCAAATTATGAGACGTATTAAAATAATGGCCATCGTTTCTGTATGTTTAATTTTAATGGTATTTGCCTTTGATCAAGTTAATTTTAAAGAGACCGTTTATGGCAGAAAGGAAATATTGCCGTATCCATCTACATTTACGCTCGAAGCCACTATTTATTATATAAATGATGATGCACTGTTAGAATCAGAACAAAAGAAGATTGTCGTAAAAAACAATCAGTTGATCGAAGCAATTATAGCGGCCCTAAAAGAACCGCCCACTTTAAAAAATTGTCGCCAGACAATTTCAGATGATGTACGGGTATTATCGGCCAAAATTATTCGTCAAAAGCTTTACTTAAACCTCAACAAAGCTTTTGTTAAATCACCCTACTGGGAGGATGAATATCGCCTTTTAACAATTTATTCATTGATAAATTCAATTACCCAATTTGATATCATCGATCACGTACAGCTTCGTATAGAGGGTGTTGACATCAATAAATACACAGATGACAATAGTCTAAATGCCGATTTTACATTTAACGATTCGGTAACTTATCAAAAACCAGATAGTCCAGAAGAAGTGGTACTTAGTTTTTTAAATTTTAATTCACTCAATCGCTATGACTTAGCTTATAAGATGCTAAGTAATCCTGATGACATCAGCAAAGCTGATTTTATCGCTGAAATGAAAATTCACAAGCAAGCAAAGAAAAGCTACGATATTACGCAGCCTTTTTCACGGCGCGATGGCGATTTAATAAACGTCTATGTACAATATCAGTATTATGATACCATTCGTAACATTACATATGACGGTGGCACAGAAATATGGCAGCTGCGTGAAGACGGCGAAGAAAACTACAGTGTGATATGGCCTCGCATTATAAAATAGCGCTGTCGTTTTGAGTTGAGAAATCTTCCGCCGCATGTCATCACGAGCGCAGTCGAGAGATCTCGCTTTTGACTTTGTCTTTTTAGGTTTTACTTTCCGCTTTCCACCTTCTACTTTCCATTTTATCAATATTTTGCTATTTTGTGCAAAACCCCACAAAAATATTTTGCTATTTCGTGCAAAACCCCCATAAAAAATTTTACAATTCAGTGCATAATACGAGATGCTAGGCGCATTATAGCGCTTCTTTATCGTTATCTCGACCAACAAAATCATTTGAAAACGATATCACATATGCACAAGAAAAAAGCTGTTTTTTTTCGATGGGTACTTGCCATTTTCACTTTTAACTGATTTTGTAATATGGTATAGTGGTATTGTAACTAAACGATAAAAACAAGGGGACAATATGAAAGGAAAAATTAAAATTTTTGCGGGGTCATCAGGTCGTAATTTTGCCACTAAAATGTGCGATTATTTAAATGTTGAGTTAGCAAAATCGACCATTTTTGAGTTTTCTGAAGGCAATACTTTTGTCAGAATAGAAGAAACCGTCAGAGGTGAAGATTGTTATTTAGTGCAGAGCATCGGCATGAACCCAAATGACGAATTTGTCGAGATATTGTTTTGGATCGATGCCTTTAAGCGGGCAAGTGCTAATTCCGTTACAGTGATCATGCCGTTTTTCAGTTATGCCAAAGCTGATAAAAAAGACGAACCACGCGTATCGATTAGGGCGCGCGTCTGCGCCGATTGCATTGAAGTAGTTGGGGCTGACCGCGTTGTTACACTCGATCTACACAGCCCACAAATACAAGGCTTTTTTAAGCGCCCAGTTGACAACTTAACCGCACACCCAGTATTTGCACAAGCAATTAACAAACTGAACCTAGACGATTTTGTCGTCGTATCACCTGATGCGGGCTTTGCCAAAGAGGCGCGCAAAATTTCAAAGATGCTTAACGCGCCAACTGTAATTGCCGACAAAATGCGAGTAGATCACTCCGAAAATGCTGAAATACTTGAGCTAATTGGTGATGTTAAAGGAAAAAACTGTGTAGTTGTCGACGATTTTACACTGAGCGGCGGCACCATTATTGGTATATCAAAATTGTTAAAACAAAAAGGTGCTAAGCGCATTTTTGCCTTTTTATCACATGTTATGTTGACTGAAAAAGCGCTACAAAAACTTGAAGAAAGCGATATCGAAATGCTATTTACAACAGATACGGTCGACAATCCTAACATCGAAAATTCAGACAAAGTGACAGTTATTTCAGTTGCACCATTATTTGCTGAAACAATTAGAAGAATTCACACTAAAGATTCAGTCAGTGTGATGTTCGACAGCTTGCCAGAAAATGTTGAAAAAGAAATTGAACGATTGCGTTCTGAAAAAGATAAATAAATATGGAGTACTAATGGATTTAACAACTTTAAATGATAGACAACGCCAAGCCGTCGAACTAACCGACGGCCCGCTATTGGTACTGGCAGGTGCGGGTGCTGGTAAGACACGTGTTTTAACTTACCGCATAGCCAATATCATTGACCAAAAAAAAGCACAACCTTACCAAGTGCTAGCACTAACGTTTACTAATAAGGCAGCTAGCGAAATGAAGCAGCGTATTTTAGAGCTGGTTGGGGCAGGTGCAGCCGACATTTGGATGGGCACATTTCATAGCTTTTGCCTACGCGTGTTGCGTCGCCACGCCGAGATAGTCGGTTACACGTCAGACTTTGTCATTTACGATACAACTGACCAGCGCACGTTACTTAAAAATATTATGAAGCAGCTCAATATTAATGATAAAGAATTGAGCATTTCACATGTCAAAGCGGTGATCTCTGATGCTAAAAACAAATTAATGTCAGTCGAAAAGTTTACTGATTTAAATAAAGATGACTTTGTCAAAAAACGCATTGCGCCGATTTATCAACGCTATAATAAGCAATTAAAAGACAATAATGCGATGGACTTTGACGACTTAATCGTCAATACGATTTACTTATTTAAAAAATCGCCCGACGTGCTTAACTATTATCAAAATAAATTTCACTATATACATGTCGACGAGTATCAAGATACCAACTATATTCAATATCTATTGGTTAAACAGCTATCAGCTGTTCACCAGAATATCTGTGTGGTTGGCGACGGTGACCAGTCAATTTACGGTTGGCGCGGTGCCGACATTGGCAATATCCGCAACTTTGACAAAGACTTTCCAAGTGCTCAAGTTGTATTACTCGAACAAAACTATCGGTCAACCAAAAGAATACTTGACTTGGCAAATGGCGTTATCAAAAACAATCCGGCGCGCCGCGCTAAAAATTTATGGACCAATAATCAAACGGGCGATTTAATACAGTATTACTGCGCAGCCAATGGTGATGAAGAGGCTCACTTTGTGGCAGGTCAAATTTTAGAGGCAATCAGTAAGGGTGCTAGTTTTAATGACTTTGCTGTATTGTATCGCACCAATGCGCAGTCGCGCGTCTTTGAAAATGCCTTTAATCGGCAGGCGATACCCTATAGCATTATTGGCGGTCGCAAGTTCTATGAAAGGCTTGAAATTAAAGATATGTTGGCCTATTTACGCTTTATTGCCAACCCCAACGACAGTATATCGTTGCAGCGCATTATCAACGTGCCAAAGCGCGGCATAGGCGCAGCCACACTTACCCGCTTAGAACAGCTAGCCACTGTGCACCAGTTGTCGGTTTTTGATGCCATTGGCTACGCCATAGAAAACAAGGCCTTATCGACGCGCGCGCTGACAGGCTTAAATAAGTTTTATCAATTGGTTGCGCCCTTAATTGAACAGCGAGTAACAGCCAAAGGGTCTGATATACTAAAAGCGGTTATCGAGCAAAGCGGCTATCGCGATCTACTGCAATTAGAACAGACCACGCAGGCCCAGTCGCGGCTTGAAAATATCGAAGAACTCTACAACCAAATTGTTGAATTTGAAGAAAAGCGTGACAGCACCGATTTAAATCTCTTTTTACAAGAGATCAGCTTACTGAGCGCCCAAGATGAAATTGATACTGACCAAATGGGTCGCGTGTTGTTAATGACTATTCACGCTGCCAAGGGTTTAGAATTTCCCGTTGTTTTTTTAGTCGGTTTAGAAGAACGGCTCTTTCCGTCGGCAATGGCATTAGAAGCCGATGATGGTATCGATGAAGAAAGACGACTTTGCTATGTTGGCATTACACGTGCTGAAAGAAAACTCTATATCACGCACGCCAGCATGCGTCATCAATTTGGTAACTTGCGCGTTAACCAAGTGTCGCGCTTTATCGATGAAATGCCAAAAGATTTAATCTATAGTCACAGCGGTGCGGTCGTCAGCCGTAAAGTCGAACAGCAAAAGCGGGTGGCAGCCTACCAACGCTACAAGACACCAACAGTAAAAAAACATCAAGACGACAATCAGTATAAGCCAGGCGACAAGGTCAAACACGAACAGTTTGGCGAAGGCATGGTGGTATCAGTTAAGGCAGGCAAAACTGTAACCGTCGCTTTTGATAAAATCGGCATAAAAAAATTGGCAATTGGCTTTGCGCCACTCGAAATAATTAAAGGTTAAAATATGAACAAACAAGCTTATTTAAATTTAATTGAGCAAATAAGACAACACAATCACGATTATTATGTACTTAATAACCCTAAAATTAGTGACCGCGACTACGACGCCTTAATGCAACAGTTATTAGAAATTGAAGCAAAATATCCCGACTGGCAGGTTGATTATTCGCCCAGCCAGCGCGTCGGGGCAGGGCCTTTAGCAGATTTTGAAAAGGTCGTTCATCAAACAAAGCTATTGAGCTTGGCGAATACCTATTCAAAACAGGATATCGTGGCGTTTATCGACCGCCTAAAGCGCGAAACAAATGTTGATTTCAACTTTGACTTAGAATATAAAATCGATGGACTATCGGTGGCGCTAACTTACCAAGCGGGTAAATTAGTGCGCGCTGCCACGCGTGGCGACGGCACGACAGGTGAAGATGTCACTGCCAATGTCAAAACAATCGGCAGTGTGCCATTAAAGTTAACAGAACCAGTTGACATTGTCGTGCGCGGTGAAGTGTTTATGCCAAAGGCGGCATTTGCAAAGCTCAACATGCAACAAGAACAACTCGGCTTAAATCAATTTGCCAACCCCCGAAACGCTGCCGCGGGTTCGTTGCGGCAGCTTGATTCGCGCACCACAGCGCAGCGTCAACTCGATATCTTTGTATTTAGTGCATTGGCAGGGTTGCCTGCTGAAATCACAACGCAAATTGAAGCCATCGATTATCTAAAAGCGCTTGGCTTTAAGACAATAGCCGCCCAAGAGGCAACGACAGCTGAACAAATCTTTCAACATATTGAAGCGGTTGCGCTCAAACGTTCGGCATTAGATTATGATATTGACGGCTTAGTCATCAATATCAATCAGTTGGCACTGCGTGAAGAATTAGGCGTGCGTAGCAGAACGCCAAAGTGGGCGGTTGCCTATAAATTTCAGGCAGAACGGGTTGAAACCACTGTCGAGGCGATTATCGCCCAAGTTGGCCGCACGGGTGTCATTACGCCACGTGCCCAGTTTAGACCCGTTAAGTTAGCCGGTTCAACCGTCAGCTATGCAACGCTGCACAATCAAGATTTTATCGATCAAAAAGACATTCGCATCGGTGACCATGTCATCATAGAAAAGGCGGGTGAT
>PDWI01010188.1_pt1 | contig 10575 bp, 10 predicted proteins | sample 1430891 | NCBI WGS metagenome assembly PDWI01 (sample SAMN01162508, study PRJNA174530) | Oral metagenome, whole genome shotgun sequencing project. | biome: Marine environment; feature: Marine mammal; material: Swab sample of the gingival sulcus; isolation source: swab sample of gingival sulcus... | reverse complement strand
CGGGTTCCATCGGCAAGTGCTGCAACAAAACGGCTCAACACCTCTTTCTGCTCGGTATTATCGATATTTTTCTTGTTGGTAACCAAAATAAGCTCATCATAGACAGGAACGCCATGCTCTTCCAGATAGAAAACCCTGCCCTTTTTGCCCTCAAGCTCCAGCTGGTTTAATTCAAAGGGAGGATAGCCACCAATAACGGCATCAACCTTTTTGGTAAGCAACGAAGGGGTAATGGAAAAATTAACATTAACCGTCTCGACATCGTCTGCACTCAACCCATCTTCTTTCAGCATGGTGGTGAGCAGCAGTGATTCAAAACCGCCAATGGAGTAGCCCACCTTCTTTCCTGCAAGCTGTTTAATCTCTGTGATGCCAGAATCTTCCATAACCATCACCGTATTAAGCGGCAGGGGGACAAGGGTGGCAATCCGTACCAGCGGCAGTCCGTTATCAATATGCAGAAGTTGCAGCGGCTGGCTGGTTACGGCAATATCGATCTTGCCTGCTGCGGCAAGTTTGGGCGGATCATTAGGATCAGCTGGCTCCATAATCTCTACATCAAGCCCATATTTAGCAAAAATGCCTTTTTCTTTAGCAATAATAAGCGGTGCGAAGTCTGGGTTGATAAACCAGTCGAGCATCACCGTAAGCGAGGTTTTCCCGGAAGCGGAATCTGCGGCAACTGCGGCTCCACCGGTAAAGGCAAAACATAAAACAGCAAACAAGACAATGGCTCTTTTCATCTACTCTCTCCTTTAATTTTTTTTAAACTGCTACTCCTGATACCTCTTCTGCCAGTAAATACCTTTTCTCATAATAAAATCGACCATGTAATACAGCCCAACGGAGACAAAAGCAAGCAGAAAGAGTGCGGCAAACATTCTATCTATCTGCATACGGGCATTGGTCTGCAACATATAGTAACCAAGCCCGGAACTTGCCCCCACCCACTCACCAATCACCGCACCAATGGGTGCCACCGCCGCAGCCACCCGCACACCACCGCCCAGAGCGGGCAGAGCGGAAGGAATCACCACAAAAAAAAGCAGGGATGAAGGTTTTGCCCCCATCAGTCGTGCCAGTGCAATCCTCTCGCTGTCGGCACCTTTCATCCCCTGATAAAATGTTGATGTAACAGGGAAAAATATAATCAGCACCGTCATGGCAATTTTTGAGACGATACCATAGCCCAGCCATAACACCAGAATCGGAGCCAGGGCAAAAACCGGAATCGCCTGACTTACCACCAATAACGGAAGTAACCAGTAACGCAGCAGCGGCGAGGCAATCATGATAATTGCCGCACTACACCCCAAAAAAACACCAAGCAGCAACCCCAGAATAATCTCTACCCCGGTTGTCTGCAGATGCCCCCATAGGCTCGGCCAGTGGGCATATAACGCTTGTAACACTTCGGTTGGTGCAGGCAGGATATAGTGTGGTAGATGGGCGATGGTAACAACCGCCTGCCATAATAGCAGCAACCCAAAGAAAAGAAGAAGGGGGCGAGAAACCATTTTCATTTTATCCAAATGATTTTCTGCCATTATTTATCCCCTTCTTTAAGCAGAATAGAGAGTAATTGGGGGTAAATTTCCTGCACGGTTGCATCTGTAACACTGCGAGGCAGGGCACTTTTTGGCTCCACCTGATAGACAATCTGCGAGGGAGAGCCGCCCAGAACAACGATACTATCGCCCAGACGCAAAGCTTCCAGCGGATCATGGGTTACCAGCAGCACCGTGCGGCCACGGGTGAGCCGTGCAGCCAGTTCCTGCATCTTTTGCCGGGTTAAGGCGTCAAGGGCGGAGAACGGCTCATCCATCAACATAATGGGGCGGTTTTCCATCAAGGTTCGTGCCAGAGCAACCCGCTGCCGCATCCCGCCAGAAAGAGCCTCCGGCAGCAGTGAACCACAAGCCGCCAGTCCCACTGCATCAAGCATCTTCTCTCCCTGCTGCCGCAGCTCTACGCTGAGCTCACCACGCAGCCGTGCGCCCAAAAGCACATTGTCCAAAACGGAAAACCAGGGTAGAAGCAGGTCATCCTGCCCCATAAAAGCGCAGAGATTAGGCAGGGCTTGGTTACCCTTCTGCCCGGCATTCTCTCTATGGGCAGCCTCTCCGCCTCTCTGTATACTGATTTCCCCGCTATACGGGTGGGAGAAGCTTCCGGCAACCATCTTCAAAAGTGTTGACTTGCCGCAGCCGCTTGCCCCCAGAATGCAGGTACAGCATCCAGTAGCAAAGGTAAGCTCAAGCCGCTCAAAGAGCTTTTTCCCCTGAAAGGCTAAAGAGAGATTACGCAAAACAACAGACGGAGCAACCGACGGCACAGCAGGGGCATTATCAGTTGTCGCCACCACCTTCTATCGCTCCCCTCTCTGCTGTGATTTATCCCGAAAAATCAGCTTCAAAGGGATCTTGTCAAGCCCCAGCCCTTCGCGAAAGCGGTTGGTCAAATAACGTTGATAGGAGAAATGCACCCCCTTGTAACTATTGGTCATAATGACAAATTTTGGCGGGCAGGTACCAATTTGTGAGGTATAGTAAAATTTTAACCGCTTATTTTTATAGATAGGCGGAGAATGCTGCTCAATGGCATCCTGCAGCAGGCGATTCAACGCCGAAGTGGGAAAGGTTGCGGTATATTGGCGATAGACTGAGCCAATCACCGGAAACATCTTTTTTATGCCATAGCCCGTCAAGGCAGAGACATTGAGCAGCGGCGCAAAGCCCAGAAACGGCAACACTCTCGCTACCTCCTCCAGCACCTCCTTTTGCCTCTTTTTATCATTTTGCAAAAGATCCCATTTATTGACCAGCACAATCAGCCCCTTGCCCTCATCAAGCACATAGCCGATCACCTTGGTATCCTGCTCGGTTATGCCTTCATCGGCATCAATAATCACAATAGCCACATCGCAGCGGTTCATGGCGGAAAGCGATTTTAGGATGCTGAATTTTTCCAGCTTTTCCTTAGTCTTGCCTTTTCTGCGAATACCTGCGGTATCAATAAAAAGATAGCTGTATTTGCCGTGGGTTACCAGCGTATCAACGCTGTCTCTGGTGGTTCCGGCAACATCGGAAACCACCATCCTCTCCTCACCCAGAATGCGGTTAATCATCGAAGATTTTCCCACATTGGGACGGCCAAAAAATGCCACACGCACGGTATTGTCAGGAATATCAAGCTCTTCTTTTCCTGTAGAAATACAGGAGAGAAGTTTCTCCATCAAATCCTTAAAACCATAGGTGTGCTCGGCAGAAAGCGGCCATAGCTCTTCCACCCCAAGTTCATAAAACTGGGCGAGCTGCGCCGTCTCCTGCTCCGGGCCGTCAATCTTGTTAACGATATAGAAAATCGGCTTATCCCCTCCCCCGCGGCGTAAAAGATCAACAATTTCGCCATCAGCGGGGGTAACACCCTCCCGACCATCCATCAATAGCAGGATAATATCGGCCTCGGCAATGGCGGCCATAGCCTGCTCTTTGATATGACCGACAAACACATCTTCCGGGTTATCGTCAATACCTCCAGTATCGACCAGTAAAAAGCCCTTATCTTCCCATTTTACCCGCTCATAGTGGCGGTCGCGGGTAACACCGGGGGTGGGATCAACCAGTGCCTTGCGTGATCGGCTGATTCGGTTAAAAAGGGTCGATTTACCCACATTGGGGCGACCTATAAGGGCAACCACAGGAAGGTGCTGATGCTGCTGTGTCATAACACTCCTTTTATAATTTAGGGCGTATATTCCGCCATCTTTTTCAAGCGGGTAAATTGCGAGAATTGCGGAGCGGCAAGCCGCTGACGCAGCATCATAACAGAAGGTTCAATAAATTGCGCAAAAAAGGGCTTTTTTCTCTGCTGTGAGAGAAAGGCAAAGGCACCAATTATCTGCAGATTGCGGTGCAGGGCAATATCGTCATACCAAAAGCGAAATGTCTTTTCCTCAATATCTTCGCCAGCTTTTCGTAACAAATCCATATAGCGGATAAAAAGCTCTTCCTGCATCTCTTTAGAAAGCCCCACATAGGGATCCATCAACAAGGAGGAGAGATCATAGGCCAAAGCCCCCAGACGTCCGCCTTGAAAATCGATGAATTTAAGGGAATCACCTTGCAAAAAGATATTTTTAGACTGGCAGTCTCGGTGCAGAAAAAATGTTGCCGGAACCTGCGCAGCCCTCTCAGCAAGCTCCTCAAATTCCTCCATTATTCCTGGCGGCGACTCTTGGTTCAAAAAGTAGTTCCACCAGGCTGAATGAAAATAGCCAGACTCTTTCTCCAGCATCAAGGTACGATCATAACAGGCAGACTCCCAGCACCAGCGGGTATCAAAGTCTTCCTTGCCGCAAAGCTGCAGCTCTACCAACGCCGCCAACACCTGATGATACAACTCCTTGATTGCCGTAAAATCGCCGATTTTTTTCAGCTGCCATACCCGCTCATACAAAGAGCTGGTACCAGCATCTTCCATCAGCACCAAGCCGCTCTCTTTATCAAAACCGTAGAGCTGTGGTGTTGCGCAACCCTTGGCAAAAAGATGGCTGCCTATATGCCAGGTGGCAGCAGCTTCTGCCATCGCTTCGGTCTCTGTTGTTTCTGGAGCAACAGCAATCACCCCCGGAAAACGCCAAAACTTTCTGTTGGAACCATCAGGGGCAACAACCTGCGGTACCGACGTAGTAGCAAGCCCTGCCTCTTTAAGCAACCGCCTTGCGCTATCAATATAATAGTGTTCATCTATCATTGTTTTTCCTCAATTTTCGGCACCAGACAAGAGGCAATCCTCCAGCTTTGCTCCTGCGGCAAGCTGCATTCCATCCCAAATAACACTACGACAAACAGAACTCCCTGCACCTAAAGAGACCCCTTTGCCAATAACCGCCCAATCTTTCATCGTTACCTCCATAGCTTTATCGCCAGTTTCAACGTCAATGGCAACATCATCTGCAATAAGAAAGGGACTATCCTCTTTTTCTATCTCTGGCCAACAAGGAATTTTTTTTTGCAGCAAATCACCGTGCAGCTGCAGATAATCCTGCGGGGTGCCAATATCTGTCCAGAAAAAATCCGGGAGATCATCGACCCGAAAACACCCCAGCTTTTCCCCCTGTTCCAATAGTTTTTTATAGTGGCTGATGATACAGGAGAAACTCTCAGGACAAATCCCATCCAGAACAGACGGCTCTATTATCTGCACCCCGGTATATGCCAGCTTTACCAGATTTTTTGCATCAGTTTCCCTGCCACCCTCTCCTGCAAAATGGCAGACGCTATCGCCATCGCAAAAGACAGTATTAAAGCGGGGGCAATCATGCATGGCAAGGGTTACTCGTTTTTTTTGCCGCAGATGGTAGTGATAAAGCCGCAGTAAATCAATGGTATGATAAATATCGCCATTGGTTATCAGCACCGGATCATCAGTAAAATACTGCATCGCCCGCCGCAAACCGCCGCCGGTACCAAGCACCTTCTCTTCACGCTGCACAATCACCCCGGATGCAGCATAAGGGGCAACTGCCGCCTCAATTCTCTCTGCCAGATGGTGGCAATTTACCACGATTTTAGTAAACCCATACCCCAATAGATGCTCAATGGTCAAGAGCAGCAACGGCTTGCCCAGCAAGGGAAAGAGCGGCTTTGGTGTAAGCCGGGTATGAGGAAGAAGGCGGGTACCAAAGCCTGCCGCCAGAATCATCGCCTGCATTTTTACTATTTTGTCTATTCTGCAATAAGAATGGAGTACCAGAGATTACAAGCCTTGCTTATTAATTTCTTAAAAAAGAAGCGTAGAGAAAAAACTACTCCGGCTTGATCTGCAGCTTGCCATCATTATCTTCTCTTACTCCAACCACAACAATACCTGCAGCATTGGCCGCCGCCAGCATCTCTTCTTTATCAAAGAGCAGCGACTGCCCCGCCTCCACCGCCAACACCGAAGCCTTTACCCGCTTCATGGTGTTAATGGTTTTTACCCCGGTGGCGGGAAGATCAAAACGAAAGTCCTGTTCAGGTTTGCGCACCTTTACCACCACCGCTTTTTCTTCGGCAAGTCTGCCGCCCCTATCGATGGTGGCATCGGTGCCGTCAATGGCCTCTACCGCCAGCACTACCGAATCACGCACCACCACACACTGGCCAATATCGAGCTGACCAATGGCCTTGGCACACCTCCAGCCAAATTCAATATCCTGCCACTGCGCCTTGCCCGGCTTTTTTTTACTTAAAACTCCGCAGGGAAAAAGAAGATGGCGCAGATAGATGGTCGACTCAATGACCTTGATTCCTTCTTCCTCCAAATATCCCGCAACCGCCCGCAAGATGGCGTCATCCTGCCTGCGGTCTATCTTATTCCAGAGGGTCAGGGCAGTAAAATCGGGAAGAATATCACGAAAAATGCGGGTTTTGGTGATTGTCCCTAAAAAGACCGTCTCCCCTACCCCTTCTCTCTTAAAAAAGCTGATCACCTTGCCAAGCTGCCCTAGCTTGACCCAGCAGACAGCATCGGCACCAGCGGTAACCGCCTCATCGGTTTCGCCACGAAAGGCAACCACCACCACCCGTCGTCCCGCCTCTCTTGCGGCTTTGGCAAAAAGCAAAGGAAACTGCCCGCCACCGGCAATAATACCAATATTTTCAGGCCGAACGTCCATCTCTTCCCCTACTCATCACCACTTGTCCGCTGAACAAAACCTCTGGTAGAATCTTCCAGAAATTTGACCAGATAAAGCACCTCTTCACAATCAGAAAATTCCTTCTTTACCAGCTCAAAGGCATCTTTTTTCAGCAGCTCTTCTTTTTTGAAAATAGTGCGAAAGGCCTGATCGAGGTTGGCGATGACCTCCTTGCTAAAATTATTGCGCCGCAGCCCGACCTTGTTGATTTTTGAAATTTTGGTCTTATTCCTTGTTCCCGAAACAAGCATATAGGGCGGCACATCCTTGCTGATTCCCGACATCCCGCCAATATAGCTATAGGGACCGATACGGCAAAACTGATGCACCGCCACCAGCCCGCCCACAGAAGCGTGATCATGCACCGTAACATGGCCGGCCAGAGTCGCAACATTGGCCATAATCACATAATCGCCAAGCTGGCAGTCATGCGCCACATGGGTATAGGCCATCAGCAGACAATGATTACCAATAACCGTCTTGCCACCGCCCTTGATAGTACCTCTGTTGATGGTTGCATATTCACGAATACGATTATCCGAACCAATAATCAGTTCGGTCGGCTCGCCCTTATAGGTAAGGTCTTGCGGCGCACCGCCAACGGCGGCGTAGGAGTAGATGGTATTGCGCTCCCCAATGGTGGTAGGGCCTTCTATCACCACATGGGCACCAATCTTGGTATCTGCCCCAATTGTAACTCCCTCTTCAATAACGCTATAAGCACCAATTTCAACTGAAGGATGAATCTTGGCACTCTCTGCAATTACCGCCGTTTTATGAATTTTATTTTGTGTCATTATTCTCTCTATTTTTATGCAATTTTTTTATATCATTTATGAGAATCATCAAATAACAAGGGCGTTTAATCAACGTCAAGGCTCTCTTACGAAAAAGAAGATAGCAGTTCCGCCTCAGCTACCACCTGGCCGTCTACTTCTGCAACCCCTTCCATCAGGGTAACGGAGCGCCTCTTTTTCTTCACCTTCAAGGTGTAGACAATCTGGTCTCCCGGCAACACCGGCTTACGGAACCGTGCCTTGTCAATCCCTGCAAAAAACAGCACTTTTTCACCAATATACTCGGGCTTGTCATAAAAAGCCATCACCCCGCCAACCTGTGCCATCCCTTCAAGAATCAACACCCCCGGCATAATCGGCTGGCCGGGGAAATGTCCCTGAAAAAAAGGCTCATTGATGGTTACATTTTTTAGACCGACCACCTCCTTGCCCACATCCATAGAGAGGATCTTGTCCACCAGCAAAAAAGGATAACGGTGGGGAAGAAGCTTCATTATCTCAACAATATCAATAGTTTCAGGATTTAGCAAAACGTCCATTATCTATTCTCCACTTTTCTCGGCCACCATCTCCTTGATCTGCCTGCTGTTTTCACGAACCTTTGTCTGTAACTCCGGTAGTTTATTATAAATGGCGCAACATTTTGCCCACTGTTTGACGGGAATTGCCGGTGCACCGCCAACAACTGATTTTGCCGCCATGTTACTGGTAACAGCACCCCGCCCTGCCACCATCACATAATCACCAATGGTGATATGACCAGCAGCTCCCGACTGCCCGCCCATCACCACATTGCGGCCAAGGGTTGCAGAGCCGGCAATGCCCACTTGTGAAACAAGCAGAGTATTCTCTCCGATAACCGCATTATGGCCAATCTGCACCAGATTATCAATTTTGGCACCACTCTTAATCACCGTTTCACCATAGGCGGCACGGTCGATAGTGCAGTTGGCACCAATCTCAACATCATCTTCAATGCGCACAATACCCACCTGCGGCCTTTTTATGTGAATTCCTCGCTCATCGGTGGAATAGCCATAGCCATCGCTGCCAATAACCGTACCAGAGTGGATAACCACCCGACTGCCAACCATACACTCCTTGTAGATAGTAACATTGGCCTTGATAACAGTATCATCACCGATTGTTACATCATCGCCAATCACCGCACCAGATTCAATCTCTACCCGCTCGCCAATTTTCACTCGCTCGCCAATAACAGCATGGGGGGCAATAGTGATTGCAGAACCCAGTACACTCCCCTCGCCAACAAAGGCGGTTTTATGCACCCCTTTGGCAATAAAGGGTTTTTCTAAAAAGAAGTTATGAGTGATAGCTGCCGCCAGATATGGGTCGGCAACCTGCAGTAATACAGCAGCAACGCCTGGCAACTCCTTAATACTTTTGGGCACAAAGATCGCCCCGGCGCAGCAGTTTTCGGCGGCCGTTTTCTTTTTTGCCACCAGAAAGCTGATATCATCTGGCCCGGCACTCTCCAGCGGTGCAAAATTGGTTACAATTTTCTTCTCATCGCCAAGCACAACGGCATTGGTTATTGCCGCCAATTCGGCAAGAGAAATTTGTTTATTATCCATATCTTTCCTTTATTTTCAAAAACGCTAATAGAGAAGATACCTCTCCCTGATTGCCTTAAATTCTGTCAATTCCTTCTGCCAGCCAGCTTCAAGTTCCATAACAGAAACACCCTCCTCAATTTTCTTGCGCAAAGCGGTATCACCGATAATAAGATCCATCGGCAGCCGGGTAAATTCATACTCATAGGGCGGCTGTTTATAGGAGAATTCTACCGGATAGAGCAGCATCGCCGCCTGCAGCAGTGCAAGCGAGGTGCGATAGGGACGAAAGACCGTACTATCGGTAACATGGATCTGAAATCCAACACACCGCTGCTGGGCATATTTTCCAGAAGTTGGCTCAAAGGCGATGGGGCGCAATAAACAACCCGGAAGCTCTGTCTTCTTCAAAAAATCGACAATCTCTGCATGTCTCCAATAGGGTGCTCCCACAAACTCAAAGGGCTGGGTTGTGCCCCGCCCTTCTGAAACTTGCGTCCCCTCCCAGATCACCTGACCGGGGTAAACCAACGCTGTCTCCGGACTTGGCATATTGGGCGATGGTGCAACCCACCGCTCTCTGTTTACCGCCGCCAGTTCCTCCCTGCGCCACCCGCTGACTGGGACAACCTCAAGCTCGGCACCAATACCAAATTCGGCATTAAACATCAACGCCAGCTCGCCAATGGTCATGCCATGGCGCATCGGGATGGGATAAAGCCCCACAAAAGAGGTGCAGTCGGGCTGCAAAATATTACCCTCTACCTGCAGCCCGCCAACGGGATTGGGGCGATCCAGCACCACTACCTTTTTGCCAAGTGCGGCAGCTGCCTCCAGGCAGTAGGCAAGGGTATAGATAAAGGTGTAAACCCGTGTCCCCACATCAACCAGATCAACCAGCAGGGTATCCAGCCCTTCCAGCATCTCGGCAGTCGGCTTGCGATGCTCTCCATAAAGGCTATAAATTGTCAGCCCGGTCAATGCATCATAACCATGGGCCGACTCTACCATATTATCTTGTTTTTCCGAGAAAAAACCATGTTGAGGTGAAAAAAGTGCAGTCAGTTGTTCCCCCAGCTTTTCCTGCAAAGGGATGCGTCCCTGCACAAGATTACTGGCAACAGATGCCTGATTGGAAAGATAGCCACAACGCTCACCCTGCTTCACCGGTATTCCTTGTGCAGCAAGAAAATTATCAAGACCGCAATTCACCATTCATACACCTTTTCTTCCACCTCTTTTAACAAGAAAACATAAATAAAAACTCGTCATTATATCTGCAAATTCATTAATTGTCAAAACAACGGCACGGCGTTTTGCACTCCTTTACAATTTTGTCAATTATGCTATTTTCGTCAAACAATAAGTTGTTATACTATTGGGGAGGACTGCCATGAGCAAAAAGAAAACCAGCAAAGAGATAACCAACCCCCACGATAAATTCTTTAGGGAAACATGGACAAACGTTGGTCTTGTCCGCTCTTTTTTGCAGGAGTATCTACCGCCGGAGATGCTTGCGCTT
>PDWI01010186.1_pt1 | contig 10576 bp, 11 predicted proteins | sample 1430891 | NCBI WGS metagenome assembly PDWI01 (sample SAMN01162508, study PRJNA174530) | Oral metagenome, whole genome shotgun sequencing project. | biome: Marine environment; feature: Marine mammal; material: Swab sample of the gingival sulcus; isolation source: swab sample of gingival sulcus... | reverse complement strand
CTAGCATTATAGAGATAAAAGGCTTAAGGGCAGCAGTAGAGGATAAAGAAATTTTAAAGGGCTTAGATTTAACGGTAAACGCAGGGGAAATTCACGTGATTATGGGGCCGAATGGGGCTGGTAAGTCAACGCTTGCCAATGTTTTAATGGGACACCCTAATTATGAAGTCACAGGCGGTGAAGTTGAATTTTTAGGTGATGATTTATTTGAGATGAGTGTTGACGAAAGAGCACGTAAGGGTATGTTTATGTCTTTTCAATATCCAGAAGAAGTTGCTGGCGTGACTGTCGTCAATTTTTTGCGTACAGCAAAGGGGCAGATTACTGGAGAGACGCCGTCGATTTTTGAGATAAATTCTGATATTAGTGAAAATTTAAGCGATTTAAAAATGTCTGATAGTTACTTGCACCGCTATCTTAATCAAGGTTTTTCTGGCGGCGAAAAGAAAAAGAATGAAATTTTGCAAATGTCTATTTTAGAGCCAAAGCTTGCCCTACTTGATGAAACGGATTCAGGGCTTGACGTCGACGCAATTAAAGACGTTTATTATAAAATCCAAGATTTATCAAATGACAATAATGCCATTGTCGTCATCACGCATTACAATAAAATTTTACAGTACATAAAACCTGATTATGTTCATATTTTAGTGGATGGCAAAATCGTTGAAAGCGGCGATATGGAACTCGCTAATAGGGTTGAAGTGACAGGCTATGACCACTTTAAGGGGGCAAAATAATGGCAAAAACCTATGTTGCCGATGTCGATAGAGGCGTCTATGATATTGTCAATCCAGAAAATCATCGTTATGTTGCCGATAAGGGGTTGACAGAGGACATAATTAGGGAAATTTCACGCGAGAAAAATGAACCGCAGTGGATGCTCGATTATCGTTTGAAGTCCTTGGAGATTTACAATTCTATGCCTATGCCAAATTGGGGACCTGATTTGGAAGATTTGGATGTAGAAAATATTGTGCATTACATCAGACCGAATGCCGATATGTCAACTTCTTGGGACGAGGTGCCAGAAGATATTAAAGATACCTTTGAGCGTCTTGGCATACCAGAAGCAGAACGCGAATCATTAGCCGGTGTTGGTGCGCAGTACGACTCTGATGTCGTCTATCACTCTATTCAAAAGGAGCTAACAGACCAAGGCGTTATCTACACAGATATAGAAACGGCAGTGAAAGAATATCCCGATTTAGTTAAAAAGTATTTTATGACTTTAATTACGAATAGAAGTCATAAGTTTGCGGCTTTACATGGTGCTGTGTGGTCTGGTGGTTCTTTTGTTTACGTGCCTAAGGGCGTAAAAGTAGATAAGCCATTGCAGTCGTATTTTAGGCTTAATGCCAAAGGTGCGGGGCAGTTTGAGCATACGCTTATTATTGCCGAAGAAGATACGTATTTACATTTTATAGAGGGTTGTTCAGCGCCTAAGTATAGCGTACAGAATTTACATGCAGGTGCCGTTGAAATTTTTGTCAAGAAAAATTCTACCCTGCGTTATTCGACGATAGAGAACTGGTCGAGAAATATGTATAATCTTAATACAAAACGAGCAATTTGTGATGAAAATGCGTCTATTGAGTGGGTTTCTGGTTCTTTTGGTTCGCGCGTTTCTATGCTCTATCCTATGAGTGTTTTAAAGGGTGCGCGTTCTAGAAGTGAGTTTACTGGTATTACCTTTGCTTCAACTGGTCAGCATTTAGATACGGGTACTAAGGTAATGCACGCTGCACCTGATACGACCTCTGTTGTCAATTCCAAATCGATTTCTAAAAATGGCGGCTACGCTTTTTATCGTGGCTATTTAGGTATTGCGCGTAATGCGACGAATGCGAAAGCTTCTGCTAATTGTGAGTCTTTAATGCTCGACAATCAATCAATTTCTGATACTTTACCTATTATAGAAGTGAAGAATGACAAGGTCGATATTGGGCACGAAGCAAAAATTGGGCGCATAAGCGATGAAACGATTTTTTATTTAATGTCTAGGGGCATTCCTGAAGCGGATGCTAAGGCGATGATAGTGCGCGGTTTCGTTGAACCGATTACAAAGGAATTGCCACTAGAATATGCAGTCGAGTTAAATAATTTGATTTCACTTGAACTCGAAGGCACGATTGGTTAGGGGGAATGATGGCATATTTAAAAAGAGAAGAAGAACGTTTTGCAGAGGCTAAGGCGCCTAAGTGGAAACGCATAGCCATAAAGGACAAACTTTTCCCAGAAGTTAGCGAATTTAAGGCAATTACAATTCATAACAACGATAATATAGAATTACAAAATTTGCTGAGTGTTATTCAAGATGAAAAGATAGTAGAATATTTAGATATAGATTATAAGCATGAACGCTTATTAGATGACGCTTTTAAGGCGTATATCAACTATAATTTTAACCACGGGCTTTATATTAATGTCAAAGAGGATAGTAGTCAGCCTTTGGAAATTAATTATATGCTTTCGGTTGAGAATCCGCTGTTGGTTGACCATCATTTGATAGTGGTGGAAGAAGGCGTAAATGCTAAAATTATAATTGATTATAATTCAGTGCAAAGCGGAGAGTTTAGACATTACGGTAGTTTGAAAGTAATTGCTAAGCAGGGTGCACGCGTTAATATTAGTAAAATTCAGCGATTAAATGATGAGAGTTATCACTATGATATGGTGATTACAGAAGTAGCGGAAGGTGCAAGCGTTATTTATAATGATGCAGAAATCGGTGCTAAGTTTAAGGCGTCGTCAAGCGCCCAAACTTTACTTGGACTCCGCGCTGATGGGCAGACTTATGAAGCTTATTATGGGCAAAGAAATTCGAGTAATGACTTTTCACATCTGATTAAACATTCAGCAGAAAAGACGACGTCTGCCATTTTAGCAAAGGGCGCTTTAGCAGAAAATGCTAAAAAAGTATTTCGCGGCAACTTGTACTTTGATAGAGGGTCATCTCAATCCGTCGGTAAAGAAGAAGAATTTGTCGTACTATTGAGCGAAAAGCTTCGTTCCGATTCTATTCCTGGTTTATTTGCCGAGGAAGATGACGTCATTGGCGAGCACGCAGCAAGTGTTGGACAAGTTGATGCCGATAAGATGTTTTATATCATGAGTAGGGGTTTTTCAGAAACGGAAGCAAAAAAATTAATCATACGTTCGGGTTATGAAGAAGTATTAGAAAAAATGCAAATTGATACACATAAAAATATTATTAAAGAGGCTTTAGAGCAAAGGATAGACTAATGTTAGAAAGCGTAAGGGCAGAATTCGAATTGTTAAAAAGTGGCGATTTTCACTATTTAGATAGTGCTGCCACTAGTTTGAAGCCAAAGAATGTAAGTTCATTTTTAGCGAGGCATTATGATTTAGACAATAGCAGTCCGCATAGGGGAGCGTACAGCCAAAGTGTAAAAGCGACAGCGCTTTACGAGCAAAGTAAAGAGGTCGTCAAAACTTTTGTCGGTGCTAGTGCGGATGAGGTTGTTATCTATGCAAAAAACACGACAGAAGTGTTAAATCTAATCGCCTTTAGTTTGCTTTCTCAGTTTCAAGCGGGCGATAAAATAGTAGTTACTATTACATCACATCATAGCAATATTCTGCCTTGGCAGCGTTTGGCTCAGATGACGGGGACTGAGCTTGTTTATCTTTATTGTGATAATTCTGGCGCCATTCCGCAGGCGGAGCTTACTAAAATTGACGATACGGTTAAACTCGTCAGTTTGCCTATCGTCAGTAATGGCATTGGCATTATTCATGATATAAAGCCTATCATTGCAAAAGCGAAAACAGAGGGAGCGTTGGTTGTTTTAGATGCAGCACAGGCAGTAGGGCATATCGCTGTTGATTTTGCAGCAACAGGAGCTGATTTTTTGGCGTTTTCTGGTCATAAAGTTTATGCGCCACAAGGCATAGGGGCATTGCTTGCTAAGCCTTCGGCTTTAGACAAAATGTCGCCATTTTTACTCGGTGGTGATATGATAGAATATGTAACGGAGCAATCGGCGACATTTGCTGAAGTGCCTACGCGTTTTGAAGCGGGCACGCAAAATGTTGGCGGGGCAGCTAGTTTGATGCGCGCCATTGAGTGGTTAAATAAAATTGGTTTAGAACAGATTTATCAGCACGAAAGGGATATGACAGAGGCGCTTTATCAAATGCTTGCCGCTCGTGATGATATTATTATCTATGGAACGGAAGATATTGCAAAACGCGGCTCTTTAGTTTGTTTCAATGTTAAGTCTGTGCATCCACATGATGTGGCAACGATTTTAGACAGTGAAAATGTTGCAATCAGAGCTGGTCATCATTGTTGTCAACCTTTAATGGCATATTTAAACATTAGTGCGAGTTGTCGTGCTAGTGTTGGGATATATACAAATATAGAGGATATAGATGCCCTCAGTAGAGGGTTGGACAAAGTAAGTGAGGTATTTAATGTCAGCGCTTGAAAGGATTTACCAAGAAATTATTTTAGACCACAATCGCAGTACAAAGAACAAGGGTGAACTGGCGGCGGCAACGGCTGTTGAACGCGGTCATAATCCAAACTGTGGCGATGACCTTAGTTTGATGTTAGAAGTGAAAGACGAAGTAGTAGTCGATGCCAAATTTCAAGGTCTTGGCTGTGCTATTTCTACTGCTAGCATGTCGATTATGATTGATTTAATTAAGGGAAAAACAGTGACTGAAGCGAAAGCTTTAAGTGATGATTTTTTCAAAATGCTTAAAGGCGAAGCGTTGGAAAAAAATGAAAAAAAAGCATTAAAAGATGCAGTAATTTTTGAGAATTTAAAAGATATGCCTGCAAGGATAAAATGCGGGACACTCGCGTGGCATTGTCTTGATGTTGCGTTAAATAAGGAGCTAGCAAGTGAGTGATAAAAAATATCGCATTACGGTACGCGGCTTAGTTGAAAAAGACGGTAAGTTTTTGCTTTTGAAACGTGCAAAACTTGCCCGCGGCGAAGAGGGCTATTGGGAACTCGTCGGCGGGGGACAAGACTTTGGCGAAAGTCCTGTTGCCGCTTTAGAACGTGAAGTCGCTGAAGAAACAGGGCTAAAGGTAAAGGTTGGCAAACCGCTGAGCGTTTGGGATTATTTAAGACCGACAGAGCAGATTATCGGCATTACCTTTGCCTGTGATTATGTAAGCGGCGATGTTACTTTATCAGATGAACACTCAGATTATGCGTGGCTTAGCCTTGACGAAATCAAGGCGAAAAAAATATTCCCTGAATTATTAGAAGAATTAAAACGAATGTGATTATTTTGTTAACGATTGAAACGCTCCTTAGCTACCCGAAGATACGGGCGACGCAGTCGTATTCGCGAAGCGAATATAATGAGTGCTGAATCGTATATCCCTGGTCGCAAGCAAGCTTGCTGCTCGGGCATGCAACTTGGCTTTATGTTTTCGCTAGGAGAACCTGCTTCGCAGAACGCTCTACGCGAAAAATAAAGCGGCACCGCGCACTAACGTCGCTGACAATCGTTGTATAATAATATTGAGAGAGTATTTTAAATTGTTTTCTGTTTAGTTTATCGACTTATGGATAAACATAAGGGCTTTCTAAAGGCTCAATTATTGTAACAGTTGGATTTTTAACGATAGGCGCTTGATAAGTAGTGCCAAAGTTTTCGTCGTGATATTCAAAACTATCGACAATGCCAGTGATTTCTACCCAGCTTTCTGTTGTGTAGTCGCTGGCATTTTCTGTTTCTACCATTAAGCCCACTACGCAGGCATCGGCGGCGCAACAGGTAATAATCATTCTTGCGACCATAAATTGATTGCTTTTATAATTAGGCGCTCTATAAACGAAACCTTTGAGGCTAGTTTTTGTTCCTATGCGCTCTTTGATATTGTGTTGTAAATCAACGATGGTATTTAAAAATTCATCCTTACAAAATGCCGCTTCTTTTGTTTGTTTTAAAATAGCACCACCTGTTTTTTCTTCGCTAAACTCTTCTGTCGTTGTTTCTGTTTCTGTGATGTTTTCATTGCCAGTTTTTATCTTGCTTTCCTTTACTGTGAGCTCTTCGCTTGCTAGTTCGGCTTTGCTTTGATTATTGCTAGTGTTTTTATTTTCCTTTTTTGCTTCGCTTAACGCTGCTTTACTTAGCTTTTCTTTTTCATTGTTAATATCTAGGCTTTTGGGAGCTGCGTCCAATCTGATTGTATTTTTATTATTGCTTATGCCATTGTAAAAGTTGGCATTGCCGATTAAACTAAGACAAATAGGTAGCAAAAAAAGCAAGTAGCCTAATTTGAAGCGTTCTTTTTTGGGGGCTGTTGATTTGATTTTAACAAGCTCTCTTAGGCTGAGTGAAAACCAAATGATGACGGCGAAAATGATATATTTAATCATCTTTGGGTGTAAATAATTAATAATCTTGTTACTGATGAGTAGGTAAGTAAAAATAGCTGTAAAACTAAGGCAAATAATAAGCCAAAAAAATGAATTTAGTTTTGTTTTCATAGCCATAATCCTTTCATTGCGATTGATAAAGATACAATCAAACTAAAGCAGATGATGGTGCAAGTAATGATAAAACGAGTGGCAAAGCCTTTTTTAAAACTGCCGTAAAGCATAATGCAGTTTTTAATATCTATCATAGGGCCAAAGAGCATGAAGCCTAATACAGAGGCAGAGCTGAAACTGTATTTGAAACTACTGGCGATAAAGGCATCGGCTTCCGAACAAATCGATAAAACAAATGCTAAAAGCATCATAAAAATAATAGAAGAAATTGTGGTCGTGCCGAATTGTTTTAGCGTTATTCGCGGAACTAGTATTTGTAGGCTAGCGGAAATTAATGCGCCTACAATTAATAATCTACCCACTTCGTATACTTCGTGGCTAGTATGGTCGATAATGCTAAGTATCAAATTTTTAGCTGTCTTTTTTTGTTTGACGGCTTTGTCTATAGTCGGTGCTATCCCTAGTTTTAATGCTTGTTTTGATGTTGATTTAAGCGCATCTTTTTTATTTAGTTTGTCAAAACTATAGCCTATGATGAGTGCTGCGATTAAGCCTAAGAATCCCCTTAAAAATGCTGCGATTAAGCTGTCGAAGGCATAATAGGTTGACATTAGTACAATAGGATTGACAATTGGCAGTGCAATCATAAAACTAATTGCCATACCAATGGGAAGATTTTTTTTGATTAAGCGCCTAACAATGGGGATAATAGCGCACTCGCAAACGGGGCAGATGATGCCAAAGAGAGCGGCGCTTAAATAGGCTAACATTTTATTTTTAGGTAGATGGCTATTAATGGTGTCGGCGCTGATAAAAACTTCTATTAGCGATGAAATTATCGTTCCAAGCATGACGAATGGGATGGCTTCAAATAGAATGCTTAAAAATATGGTCGAAAAATTGCTTAGCATAGAAACTCCTTTAGTAAAATTTATTTGCTCGCACTATTGTAGCATAAAATAAAAACAAATGCAAATGACTTGCATTTATTTTTTGCTTGTGTTACAATAGCAAAGTGTTTAATATTTGAATTTAAGGAGTAAAAAATGAAAAAATTGATAGTGTTGCTTTTAGGTATTGTACTTGTGTTAACCACTGCTTGTAGTGGGGGTGTTAGTGACGAAAGGGAGCAAGGGGATAAGCCACTTGTTTATGCGACGGTTTTTCCAGTCTATGCTTTGGCGGAAGAAGTGGCTGGGGATTTAGTTGAATTGAAAATGGTTTTGCCAGAGGGAGTAGATGCACACGATTTTGAACCATCGGCAAAACTTATCGCTGAAATTAGTTCGTCAAAGCTTTTACTTATGAACGGCTTAGAGATGGAACATTGGCTAGACGGTGCAGAACAAGCTTTTGCTGAAAAGGGACTTACAACTGTTGAAGTTTCAGCAAAGATAGAGCCTATTGTGATTGGCGATGAAGAACAACATGAAAAAGACCATGATCATGAAAGTGAAAAAAATCATTCTCATCATCATGGGCAATACGACCCGCATATTTGGCAGAGTCCTGCTAACGCGAAAATTATGGTAGAAAATATATATTATGCTTTAGATAAGCTGCTCAAGGATGAACAGAGAGCAGAATTAAAACAAAATTTTGAAAGGACTATTACAAAGTTAGACGATTTAGAACAGCGTTATCAACGTGAGTTAAAAGATATTCCTTGTAATAAGCTGATTGTGGGGCACGCTGCTTTTGCTTATTTATGTCGTGATTTTGGTTTAGAACAAGTTGCTGTGGCAGGGCTTTCTACCTTAGATGAGCCAAGTGTATCGGCGATGGCAGAAATTGTTGACATCGCAAAGGAAAATGATGTAAAAACAGTTTTTTACGATTCTTTTGCAAGTGATAAATTAGCTAGGGTTATTGCCGATGAAACGGGGATAGAACTTAAACCTTTGCATACTTTGGGCATGCGCAGTGAAGCAGAAAGTACGAAAACGTATTTTGATTTAATGGAAGAAAATCTAGAAATTTTAAAATCGGCGTTAAAATAAAATTTAAAGGTGATATAATGGTGCAATTAGAAAAAGTGAATTTTAAGTATCATAATAATTTAGTTTTAAAAGATATTAATTTAATTGTTAATAAAGCTGATTATATGGGTATTATAGGTGCTAATGGCTCATCAAAAAGCACCTTAGTAAAAGTGATTTTAGGGATTTTAACACCGCTATCTGGGGATATAAAATTATTTGGTCAAAGCCAAAAAGATTTTACAGATTGGCATAAGATTGGCTATGTTAGGCAAAATGCTAATGTTATCAATCAACAATTTCCTGCCAGCGTCTATGAAATTGTAAAACTTGGGCTTTATCCTATTAAAAAGAAGCTTGAAAATCCTGAGCAAAAGATAGAAAAAATATTAAAACTCGTCGGTGCTTGGGATTATAAAGATAGTTTAATTGGCGAACTTTCGGGCGGACAACAACAAAAAGTATTTATCGCACGCGCGCTGATTTCTAAGCCAGAATTATTAATATTGGATGAGGCGACGGTAGGGATTGATGTAGAGTCAAAGAAAGAATTTTACGCTTTTTTAAAACAGATGAATAGAGAGTATGGGTTAACGATTATAATTATTTCGCATGAGCAAAATATGTTGTTGCAAGATGCGAACAGATTGATTATAATGGAAGCGGGTAGGGCAAAAGAAATTTCGCCGCAGCAATATAAGGCGGGTGCATTATGTTAGAAATCTTTGCTTATGCCTTTATTAGACGTGCTTTTTTAGCGGGGATTTTAGTTGCCTTTATTTGTCCTTTGATTGGCTTACATTTGGTATTAAGGCGTATGTCTTTGATTGGCGATAGCCTTTCACACATCGCCTTATCAGGTGTTGCCATAGGTATTATTACGGGCAACTCGCCTGTTTTAAGTGCGCTTGTTACTACTTCTATTGCCGCCTTAGCAATAGAAAAATTAAAAGATAAATTTGCTGATTATGGCGAAATTGCCATTGCTATTATGATGTCTTTTGGCATGGCGTTTGCCGTTGTTTTAATCAGTTTTGCTCGTTCTTTTAATGCTCAGCTTTACAGTTATTTGTTTGGCAATATTTCTGCCGTCTCAAATGCTGATTTAATCATTGTTTTTGTTTTAAGCATTTTGATTTTTTGGGCAAGCCACCACTATTATGATGAGTTGTTTTATATTACGCTTGACCCGACAAGTGCGCGTTTGGCGGGCGTTCCTATTAAATTAATTAACACGGTTTTTATTTTAATGGTAGCGGCGGTAATAACAATTTCTATGCGTATCGTGGGGATTTTGTTGATTTCGTCTTTAATTGTTTTACCAGTTGCTAGTGCTATGCAGTTGGCAAAGAGTTTTAAGCAAGCGATTATTTTAGCTTTAGCTTTTGCAGAATTAGCGGTTATTTTGGGGATTGTCATTTCTTATTATTTACAGCTTGCTGCAGGCGGTGTTATCGTCTTGCTATTGGTATTGCAAATTCTTTTAGTGTTATTCGTCAAAAAAAGCCTTGTCCATAAAATAAAAGAATAAGATTTCAAAACTAAGGGGAAAGTATGAAAAAAAGTGAAGCGATAAATATCTTACAACAAAATCATTTAAAAATCACGGATAAAAGGCTAGCGATACTAGATGTTTTAGTGAGTAATGAACAAAAATTGCTGACGGTAGATGAGATTTATGCTAGGCTTAAAAAAAGTCAAACAGAGCTTAATTTAACAACTGTTTATCGTAATTTAGAGCATTTTACAGGTCTTGGCATTTTACATAAACTAATTTTAAAAGACCAATGTACTTATTATAAACTCAGTTGTTATAGTGAGCATCATCATCACTTGATTTGTGAAAACTGTGGCGCGGTTACGGCGATAGAGCATTGCCCCTTAGATGCGATTTTGCCTGAAGCGGAGGGGCATCATTTTCAAGTCAATTCACATAAGTTAGAAGTCTATGGCATTTGCAGTGAATGCCAATCGCTTAATAAATAAAAATAGAGTAACTGAGTGATTAACGATTGAAACGGTTCTTAGATACCCGAAGATACGGGCGACGAAGTCGTATTCGCGAAGCGAATATAATGAGCGCTGAATCGTATATCCCTGGTCGCAAGC
>PDWI01010184.1_pt1 | contig 10577 bp, 9 predicted proteins | sample 1430891 | NCBI WGS metagenome assembly PDWI01 (sample SAMN01162508, study PRJNA174530) | Oral metagenome, whole genome shotgun sequencing project. | biome: Marine environment; feature: Marine mammal; material: Swab sample of the gingival sulcus; isolation source: swab sample of gingival sulcus... | reverse complement strand
TTGTTCTGGTTTCCCATTAATAGGAAGATCCAAACCTTGTTTAATTGTAATCATAATTATGCACTACTTTTGTTGGGTTAATACAAATAATTGCAAAAATTTGCAATCGCTTTTATTGAGTTATAGCAAAGTAAGGACAAACCATTGGAACCCCACTTATCCTTAAATTTACTACTAAATTCTCAAAATAATGTCTATTTTTGTACCTAAAAAATTTATCTTAAACACAAAAAATAAAAATAACTACTTATTTTACCTAAAAAAGCCCCTAAATTTCCACCTTTAATATAGTTTTTTATGCGTAAACTTGATCAATGTTAAAAAAATGTAACATCAAGTTAATGAAATTGATTAAATTTTGATACTGGTCAAATCTTCAGAACAAAGGTAGAATAGTAGAATGTTTAGAAAAAATAATGGAATCTTAATGTCAATTAATATAATAATCTCAGATGTTGCTCAAAATCATTTTAAAAAATTATTAAATGAGCAAGATGAGGGAACACAAATTCGTATTTTTGTGGTAAATCCAGGTACTCCTCGTGCAGAATGTGGTGTATCATACTGTCCTGCTGATGCAATAGAAGAAACTGATACCGAAATCAAATTTGATTATTTTTCCGCTTATATTGATGAAATGAGCATTAACTACTTAGATGATGCAGTTATTGATTATGTAAAAGATGAATTTGGTGCACAACTTACTATGAAAGCACCCAATGCAAAAATGAAACAGGTTGCGGATGATGCACCTTTGATTGAACGTATTGATTATGTTTTACAAACTCAAATTAACCCACAATTAGCCAGTCATGGTGGAATGGCAACTTTAACTAAACTAACAGATGATGGTATAGTTGTTTTACAATTTGGTGGTGGCTGTAATGGTTGTTCAATGATTGACGTTACCTTAAAAGAAGGAATAGAAAAGCAGTTAATCAGTATTTTTGGTGATGAAATCAAAGGAGTGAAAGACGCAACTGAACACCAAGCTGGTGAGCATTCTTATTATTAAGTAAGATCTTAAATATAGGGGTAAGTAAATTATCAATACACTATATACCCCTATAAATTATTTAGTAAATTTGTAAAAAATATAACCGCTTAGTTATTATTTCTTATCTCAAAATAATATTTCCTTCTAAATAATTCAATATATAAAATAGAAAGGGCGTATATAAACAATACGCCCTACAATCTAAATATTTTATGAAATAAAATTAGTTATTATTGGTACGATGCCCATAAATAATAATTTCTACACGTCTATTTGGTTGATCACAAGCCATTCTTTGTGTTCTATTTTTAGGGAATTTTTTCAAACAATCTCTAACTTTTAGATTTCTTTCACCTAAGCCTTCAGATTGAATTCCTACATTAATTTTTTCTGCTTTTAAAGCTCGTTTTACTGTTGCAGCTCTTCGTTTAGATAAGCCTACATTATAAGTTGCATCTCCCATTGGATCTGTATAACCAATAACTTTAATACCAGTTACATTCACAATACCTAAATTAATTTTACGAGCAACTTCTTTAATTTCTTCACGTCCTTTTTGTAACATATCTTTGTAAGAAGATTTATCAAATTTAAATAATGCTCCCGCTTCTAACGTAAATCTGTCTAAAACACCATTCTCACATAAACGATTTGGTTTAACTCTTGGTAAAGTTTGTGTTTCTTGTTTTAAATCACGAACAGCAGCTTGACCTTCTTCTGGTGATACTTTTTGGAAAATTGGTTGATTATTATTATCTAATAAAATTTTCACGTATTCTGTTTCACCTACAATAAAGTTATAATCAACACCAGTATCTCTATCTGCAAAACTCGTATTTCTTGTAAAACTTGGTAAAATACGCTCACCTGTTGAACAAACAACTGCTTCTCGATAACCACCATCAAGAATTGATGCTAAATAATCACCATCAACAAATACATTTACTGCTGGTCCATCAAATAAACCTTTCTCTCTATAAAAGAAAACTTTTGATTGTTTATCTCCCATTTTTGGGGTTTTAATCGTTTTACCATCAAATGTAGTCCAACGCTCTAATTTTCCGTGGCTACTAGAACTATTTCCAAGCCCTAGAGAAGAACAAGCTGATAAGCATAAAACGCTTAAACCAAGTAACATAATTTTTTTCATTTAAAATTTCCTTTTATTCATACAAGAATTAATGTGATATAATTGTAACAGATTTTACTCTGATAACCTAGATTATGCAATAAGTTTTATTTTTAATAAAAATAGACTACTTTTTTAATCCTGCTTTTTCTAATGATTCTAATATTATTTTTTGTGAATTTTCTGATGGTATAAGTAATGGTAGTCTTAAATAAGGTGTAGTTATTAACCCTAATTTATAAGCAGCCCATTTCACAGGAGTTGGATTAGATTCAATAAATAAATTTTTATGTAACTCTATTAAGCGATTATTAATAGCTTCCGCTTCTTCAACTCTGTTTTGACGTACCAGTTCACACATATCTGCCATTTCTTTAGCTGCAATATTATTTGTAACCGAAATTACACCATCTCCTCCTAATTTCATAGATTCAAGACCTGTAAAATCATCTCCACTTAAGAAAATAAAATCATCACCAGCTAATTGTTTTATTTTTGATACACGACTTAAATCCCCTGTTGCTTCTTTAATTCCCACAATATTAGGAATTTCTGCCAAACGAGCAGCAGTTTCTGGTAATAAATCACAGCCAGTTCTTCCTGGTACATTATATAAGATCTGTGGAAAATCGGTATTTTCTGCAAGCATTTTATAATGTTGATATAACCCCTCTTGAGTTGGTTTATTATAATAAGGCGTAACGCTTAAACAACCTGCTACTTCTACATTTTCTAATAATTTCAATGTTGCTAATGCATCCCTAGTACAATTTGAACCAGAACCTGCAATAATAGGAATACGTCCTTTAGCAAATTCAACAGATTTTTTTACAAAGTCTATATGCTCCTTAATGTTTAAGGTTGGAGACTCTCCTGTTGTTCCAACCGCAACGATCGCATTTGTTCCTGATTCTATGTGATATTCAATTAATTTTTGTAAATCATCATAATTAATTTCACCGCTTGCATTCATTGGTGTTACTAGAGCGGTAATGCTTCCATAAAATAATGGTGTTTTCATAATATTACTTCCTTAAATTAAATTTTCCCTAGATTGCCAAAAAATAGGGTAATAATGCAAGTATTTTTACGATTAATTATAAACTAAATTTCAAAATTGTCCTTAAATAAAAAACGAAAACGTTTGCTTTTTATTTTTTATTGTATATAATCAGTCGGATTTTTAACCAAGACAATGGAGGAAAACTAATAATGAAAAATGCACTCTCTCTGAAACAATCATTTATTGGGTTACAAATGCTATTTGTTGCCTTTGGTGCATTAGTTTTAGTTCCACTCATAACGGGGCTTAATCCTAATACAGCCCTTTTAACAGCAGGAGTGGGAACTTTACTTTTTCAACTATGTACGAAAAGGCAAGTTCCCATATTTCTCGCCTCTTCTTTTGCCTTTATTGCTCCCATACAATACGGCATTCAAACCTGGGGAATTCCAGTTACAATGGGTGGTCTAGTTTTTACTGGTACCACCTATTTTTTATTAAGTGGCTTAGTAAAATTTAAAGGGGCTAAAGTTTTAAATACTTTTTTTCCTCCTGTCGTAATTGGACCTATTATTATCATTATTGGTTTAGGGCTTGCTCCTGTTGCCGTTGATATGGCTATAGGAAAAACAAGTAATATTCCTTATGATCAAGCAATTATTGTATCAATGATCACACTAATTACTACATTGATTGTTGCAGTATTTGCAAAAGGATTAATGAAATTAGTTCCTATTTTATTTGCAATTATTATCGGTTATCTTACCGCTATATTTATGGGATTAGTTGATTTTCAACCTATTTTAGATGCTAAATGGTTTAGTTTACCCAAAATAACGACACCTGAATTTAAACTTGAAGCTATCCTCTATTTACTTCCTATTTCTCTCGCTCCAGCTGTCGAACATGTTGGGGGAATAATGGCTGTAGGATCTGCAGCAGGTAAAAACTTTCTAGAAAAACCAGGTATACATCGAACACTTCTTGGAGATGGTGTTGCAACATCAATGGCTGCCTTCCTAGGCGGTCCGCCAAACACTACTTATGCTGAAGTAACAGGTGCAGTGACTTTAACCAAAAATTTTAATCCTAAAATTATGACTTGGGCTGCTTGTTGGGCAATTCTTGTTTCATTCTGTGGTAAAGTCGGAGCTTTCTTACAAAGTATCCCTCCCGTTGTAATGGGAGGCATTATGATGCTGGTATTCGGTTCTATCGCAACAATTGGAATAGGTACGCTAATTAGAGCAAAAGTAAATCTTTCAGAAGCAAGAAATCTTTGTATTGTTTCTGTTGTAATGACCTTTGGAATCGGAGGGATGCTAATTGATGTTGGTACATTCTCACTTAAAGGTATTAGCTTATGTGCCATTGTTGCAATTTTAATGAATTTACTACTACCAAAAGAAACAAAGGTTGAAGAATAAAATAGTCTAGATTATAGGAGCGTATTACATACGCTCTTTATCTTATCTAAACTGTTATTGGATATACAATCACTCTCTACCACCTTAGATATTATAGTTAATTAAAAACAAGACAGAGTAATAAATTTTTTATTTAGGGCATATTGTATACGCTTGCTGTAACGCTTAAATTATTTATCTGGATGTATACAATACGTTCCTACCATTTAAATATTTTAGTATTGATTCTAACTTAATTTACTGTAAAAAAACCACTTATTAAATAAGCGGTTTTCTTTTTTTATTATTTGTAATTAACGAATAATTCCTCTTGTTGATTTTTTGAAAAAATCTAAAAACAAACTAATTGCAGCTTCCGTTTTAGCATAATGTTCAATATTTGGCATCACTTCATCTAAAGTTTTACCACTACGATAAATCAACTTATACACATTACGAATAGCGTGCATTGTTGGTTTTTCAAAGCCACGACGCTTTAAACCTTCAAAATTTATACCAAATGGCTGTGCGTGATTTCCTTGTGCCATCACATAAGGTGGAATATCTTGAACAACAATAGATCCTCCCCCTAACATAACGTGAGAACCAATAACAACAAACTGATGTATTGCAGACATTCCACCAATAATCACAAAATCATTTATAATAACGTGTCCACCTAAGGTCGCATTATTCGCTAAAATACAGCGGTTACCAATTTCACAATCGTGGGCAATATGTGCATTCACCATCAATAAATTATCATTACCAATTTTTGTGACACTGCCACCTTGCACTGTACCACGATGAATAGTGACACTCTCGCGAATACGGTTACGATCGCCAATAATCGTTTTGGTTGGTTCATCCGCATATTTTAGATCTTGGTTTTTCTCACCAATTGTCACAAACTGATAAATTTCATTTTCTTTACCAATTTGAGTGCGTCCGTTAATCACAACGTGAGAATGAATTTTAGTTCTTGCTCCAATCTCTACATCCTTACCAATAATAGAAAATGCACCAATTTCAACATCTTTACCAATCACAGCCCCTTCTTCAATAATAGCTAATGGACTAATTTGGGCTGTTGGGTGAATTAATTGCATAAATGCTCCTTATGATTTGCGTCTAGCACACATCAACTCTGCTTCACAAACGATCTGCTCATCTACTTCTGCGATACCATTAAAACGAATAATACCACGAATGTCCTTAATAACTTCAATATGCAATTTCATTTGATCACCAGGTAAAACAGGCTTTTTAAAACGTGCATTATTAACACCTGCAAAGTAAAAAATCTCACCACCTTCTAATTGATGTGTTTTAAATGCAAGAACGCCCATTGTTTGAGCTAAAGACTCTAAAATTAGTACACCTGGAAAAATAGGTAATTCTGGAAAATGTCCTGTAAAACAAGGTTCATTAACACTGATATTTTTAATTGCTGTAATCCACTTTCCTTCTTCAAAATCAATCACTCGATCGACCAATAAAAAAGGATAACGATGTGGCAAAAGTGCCATAATTTCAGTAGTCTCAATCCTTCTAGGCTCTCTTGATTGTTGTTCTATACCCAACTTTTTATTCCTCTTAAACTATTTTAATTCTATAGTAATTTTTTTTCTAATTGTTTTAGTCGCTTATTCATTTCATCAATATTCATTGTTAATGATGCTGTTTTTCGCCACGCTTTATTTGGCTGAGCAGGAATACCTGATGAATAAATGCCCTTCTCTGTAATTGGTTTAACGACCATACTCATTCCAGTGATGGATACACCATCACAAATTTCCATATGTCCATTGATTGTACTCGCACCGCCAATTAAGCAGTAACGACCAACTTTTAAACTTCCTGCTAAAATTGCACCGCCTGCAATGGCTGTGCCTGTTCCGATATGTACATTATGAGCAATTTGGCATAAGTTATCAATAATCACATTATCTTCAATGACAGTAGAATCTAATGCTCCACGATCAATACAGGTACAAGCACCAATTTCAACATTATTACCAATAATCACACTGCCAGTTTGTGGAATTTTAATCCATTGCCCTTTGTGGTTAGCATAACCAAAACCATCACTTCCGATCACAGCTGATGATTGAATTAAGCAATTTTGACCAATTTCTACATTATGATAAACCGACACATTTGCCCAAAGTTGCGTACCTGAGCCAATTTTAGTCTTTTTACCGACAAAACAGCCTGCTCCAATCACCACGTCATCGCCCAGTTCAACATCATCTTCAATAACAGCATTTGCACCGATTGACACATTGTTACCTAATTTTGCCGTTGCGGAAATTACTGCACTTTCTGAAATATTATGAGCCGCTTTTGGCGTGCTATCCATATATTGAGCCAATAACGCATAGCTTACATAAGGATTTTCAACAATAATTAAATTTTGGTTTTCATCACAAAATTTAACATCATCTTGGGTTACAATAATCGCTCCAGCTTGACTATCTTTTAACTGCTTGCGATATTTGGTGTTTGAAATAAAGGTAATTTGTGAGCCTGTTGCACTATTTAAAGGTGCAATTTCTGAAATCGCCAAATCGGCGTTCCCACGAAGAGAACCACCGATTTGTGTTGCTAAGTTTTCTAAAAGAAATTTTTTCATTAAAAACTCATTATTTTTTATTTAGTAGGAACAATTCCACCTACTGCTTTTAGAATCTCTTCACTTACATTATTTTCATCTTTTGAAGTAAATGCAACAGCCGATGAATTTAAGATAAGAGTGTAACCTTTTGCTTTTGCTAGTTCTTTTAATTTACCTTCAATATCAGCAACTGCTTTAATTCTTAGTTGTCTTTCTTGATTAGCAAATTTTATACGAACATTCTCTGATTTTTGTTGAAATTCACTTTCTTTTTTCTTAAATGCCATTTCTTTTTGTTGGAAAGCGATGACTTTTTTCTTAAATTTACTTTCTAATGATAAAATTTCATTCTGTCTTTTTTCAATTTCTTTACGACGTAATCTAGGTGCTTTCTTTTTAAGATCATTTGCTTTTTTAGCCATCACTTTAGTGATTTTATTTTCTTCAGCTTTTAATGCAGCTGCTTCTTGATTTAATGCTTTATACTCTTCTTCTAGCTTTTTATTTTCTTCTGTTAATAGCTTATTTTGTTCTGCTATATTTTTTGCAAAATCAGAATTCGATGAAAGTAGTGGATGATTTTGAATCACAAATTCAGGTGCAATAAAACCAATTTTATCACTTGCATTTGCAACATTAGTTGCAATAGCTAAAGTTGTTGCGATTGTTGCTACTTTAAATAATTTTTTCATTTAAAAGTCCTTATTAAAATTTAATAATAAATAGTTATTAAAAGTAGGATTTAGAAAATAATTAACTAAATCCTACCGCTTATTTTATCTAAAATGAACCACCAATACTAAATTGGAATTGTTCAATATCGTCTTCAGAATTATCTTTATACTTATTCAAAGGCTTAGCATAAGAGAACAATAATGGACCAATTGGTGAATTCCATTGCAACCCAAGACCAACCGAAGTTCTAAAACGTTTTGGATCACTATAATCCGTTACATTTGAATATGCATTTTTATCCCATTTTGTATTCCATACACTACCCATATCAAAGAATAATGATGTTCTTACTTTATGCTGATATTTTTCTGAAATAAATGGTGTTGGCATAATTAGTTCTAAATTAGCTACAGCCATTGCATTTCCACCTATTACATCACCTGAAAGTTTTGTAAATTTAGTATATCTATTTTGACTATTTTTATCCCAATAAATAGCTTGAGGTCCAATTGAGCCAAAAGAGAATCCGCGAACAGAACCAATACCACCCGCACTATAAGTCTGGAAGAAAGGTAACTCTCGAGAACCAATACCGCTCGCATAACCTAATTTAGCGCGTGCATTAATTACCCATTTATGCTCTCTATTAAGTGGATAATAATAAGATATTTTTGTGTTTAATTTATAATAGTTATTATCAGAACCTGGAATTTTAACCTCTCCACCAAAACTTGCTTTTAAACCATCAGTTGGCATAAAACCACGATCTAAACTATTATAATTCCAGCCAAAGTTAAAATTAAAATCTGTTGTTTTAATTTTCTTATACTCTTCTGAATAAATATAAGTTTCAGGCTTAATATCCATTGATGCTACATATTTCTCACGAGTATATTCACGAGATACATTTTGAATCTTATCATTTACAACACCAAGACCTAGATAATAGCTGTTATACTCATCAACAGGGAAGCCAAGTGTTCCATCAATACCTAAGGTTGTTCTCTTATATTTTGATGAAGTATCTAATTTAGAATAATCATAATCACTATAATAAACACTTCCACCTAAACTCACACCATCTTTAGTAAAGTAAGGTTCATTATAATTTAAACTAAATGTTGTACTGTATTTATTACGAACAGCACTTAATCCAACACTTGATCCTAAACCTAAGAAATTATCTTGTTTAATACTTGCTTGATAACTAATTCCACTTCCTGAACCATAACCAACACCAAAATTAATACTGCCAGTACTTCTCTCTTTAACAGTATAAATAATATCAATTTGATCCGTTGTTCCTGGTACATTTTGCATCTTCATATCTACAGATTCATAAAATCCAGTTCTTTCCAAACGAGCTTTACCTGTTGAAGCAGCACTACTGGATAACCAAGTTCCTTCCTGCTGACGCATTTCACGACGTAATGTAGAATCTGCTGTTACATCATTACCCTCAAATTCAATACGACGAACATTGATTCGTTTACCTGATTCAACAATATAAGTTACATTTACTATTGAATTATCTTCATCAAATGAAAATGCTGTATTTACTGATGTTGAAGCATAGCCATCGTCACCTAAACGTTTTTCTAATTTAGCTTTTAATGCTTCTAACTCTTTAGCTCTAAAAAGTTCACCTGTTTTATATTCATTAATTATTTTTTGTAATTCACCTTGTAAGTTTGCCATTTCACCGATTAATTCAACTTTACCAACTTTATATGGCTTACCTTCATTAACCTTATAAACAAGATCAACATCTTTTTTATTATTACTAAATTTTTCTCTTACATCTAAAACTCTAAATTTTACATAGCCTTCATTTAAATAAAAATTATTTAATGTCGCTAGATCTCTATCAAGAGCCTGCTTTTCATACTTACTACTTTCAAAAATATTCCACCAAGATACATCTGGCTGAATATCAAACTTTTTAATTAATAAATCATCATCAAAAGCAAGATTACCTTCAATTCGAATATTTTTCACATAAGACACATCATTTTCCACAATAGCTAATGTAATGACTACTTGCCCATTTTCTATCGGAGTGGTAACTATATCTACACTAGCATTATAACGACCAATAGAATGATAATGACTTATTAATGATGTTTTAATTTCTTCTAGCTTTTTAGCATCAAAAAACTCACCCTTAGTAATTAAATTCTCTTTTAATTTATCTTGTAGAGCTTTTTCTGGAATACTATTATTTCCTTCAATTTGCACATCATAAATTAACGGTCTTTCAACAACATTAATAATAATTGCATTACCCTGTTTTTTTGCCACAACATCATCAAAACGTTGTTGTACAAATAATTGCTGTACAATTTTAGTCAAATCTGCATCTGTTGCTTTTTGACCAATTTTTACAGGTAATGAAGAAATGATTGCTGCTTCTGTATTATCTAAAGCACCATTTACACGAATATCTTCTATAACAAAAGGTGAGGCAACCACACCATTTGCAATTAAAAGACTCGAAAGTAATATTTTTTTCATCAAAAAATCCTATTGTTTTTGTAAAATCTTAATAAAAGATGACCGCTTTAAAAATGTATTAAATCATTGAATAAAGCAAAAGCCATTAACCCTAATACAAAGATCATTCCTATTTGTTGGAACGCCTGTTGTATTTTTTGTGATACTGCTTTACCTCGAATTCCTTCAAGGCTTAATAAAATAAATTGTCCACCGTCTAGGGGTAAAATTGGAAATAGATTCATTACCCCTAAATT
>PDWI01010183.1_pt1 | contig 10577 bp, 13 predicted proteins | sample 1430891 | NCBI WGS metagenome assembly PDWI01 (sample SAMN01162508, study PRJNA174530) | Oral metagenome, whole genome shotgun sequencing project. | biome: Marine environment; feature: Marine mammal; material: Swab sample of the gingival sulcus; isolation source: swab sample of gingival sulcus... | reverse complement strand
TTGGGATTGTCAGAGTAGAATTTTCCTCTACTCCTGTACACGTAACTGTAATATTATCTCCATTTTTTGCAATACTAGGAGAAACCGTACAAGTAGGAGTATTTGGTGCTTCATCATCTATATCCGTGATTTTTACTTTCATAATATGTCGTGGATTTTGAATTTCATCAACCCATTCTTGGTCTGCGCCATACTGATGAAATCCCCATACTTTTATTTCTCCATTTTCTTTGATACCTGCAAAGGCAGAATCAGTTGAGTAGATAGTGGTAAAATCCGAATCACTCGGTGCATTTGCTCCTCATTTTTCAGGATTTCCCCACGAAACTACTGTTCCGTCAGATTTGAGACCAGCAAAGGCATATTCATTTGAAAATATTTCTGCAAATGCATCACTTGGAGCGTTCGCACCACCATAGAGTGGATTTCCCCAAGAGACAACCGTTCCATCTTCTTTTATGGCTGTAAAGGCTTCTCGAGAAGCGTAAACATTTTTAAAGTTTCCACTCGGAACATTGCTTGCTCCGTAGAGAGGATTTCCCCAAGCCTTGAGAGTTCCATCAGATTTTTTGGCGACAAAAGTGGTGTCATTAGCATAGATTTCTACATAGTCTCCGTCAGTTGGTGCTGATGTATCTCCGTAGTATTTTCTTCCCCATGACACGATGTGTCCATCAGAAGTAAGGGCAGCAAATTGAAATTTTGTAGAATAGATTTTTGTAAAATTATTTCCTGTTGGAGCAGTTCCACCCATTTTTGGGTGTCCCCAAGCAGTGATACTGCCGTCTGGATTGAGTGCAGCAAAAGCATAATCATTTGAATAAATTTTTGCTTGTGAAAAATCTCCAGTTGGAACATTTCTTACAGCATAATTGGTATCATCTCCCCAAGCCTTGAGTGTTCCGTCGGATTTCATCGCGATAAAGACGGTTCGATTTGGAAAGATTTTTACAAAGTCTCCGTCAGTTGGAGTCCCTTGTCCACCATATTGTGGATGTCCCCAGGCTTTTATGTGTCCATCAGATTTGAGAGCAGCAAAAGCATATTCATTTGAATAAATTTTTTTATATCTTGCATCTGTTGGAGCCCCTTTTCCACCCCAAATCTCATTTCCCCAAGCCTTGATAGTACCATCACTATGAAGTGCTGCAATGGCATATCTCGATGGGAAAATCTTTACAAAACCCGTCCCAGTAGGCGTCTCGTGAGTACCACCATATACTGGTTGTCCCCATGCATGGATTCGTCCGTCTTTATCAAGGGTAGCAAATGCTCCACGATTTGAAAAAGTGTCTCCATTTGAATAACCTTGATAGTATATCTCTCAATTTTCATTTTGTGGACTGAGATTGCTATACGAATTTTTGGCTCGAGAATAGTCAATAAATTCATCAGTAAAATGTACAGGTTCAAAATGTTCTACCTTTGTTTCGTAGATATTGTCACCGTTGGCATCTGCTGGTGCGAGGTAGTCTGGCACAAATGCGAGTTTGAGTTTGTCGCCATCAAGAGTAAACTTATCATTGTCCACTCCACCACTATAACTGATATTAAAGTGATAATCATCGTCGTCGAGTGTATGAATTGCTGTCCCAACCGCTTGCTTTTCTGCGGTAGAAATTTGTTCACTCGTGACATTTGGCTCAAAGGTATTGATTGTACCAGCGTGTGTGAGTGATGCTGGCAAGAATGTACTCAAGAGCATAAAAATCTGTATGCTCGAGAGAATTTTTTTTGTATTTGTTTTCATAAGAAAAAAGTAAAGGAATAATGGTTTTTAGACTATTGGAATAATTTTTGTGTAGTGTGGAGAAAAAATAAAGAAATATCAAATAAAATGATTGAGAAAAGATTGACAGAGATTCTTTCGTAATCGGTAGGAGCGAGTGTGCTTAAGGGTTCCGAGATACGAATTAATACTCGCACGAATATATTCTCAGTTATATATTTTATGCTTATTTACAATTCCAAAAAGGAGTTTGCGAAAATTTTGCTTGGTGCGAATTGAAATAATACGTCTATATGGAAATAAGTTATTTCCTAAAAAACTGACTCAAAATGCAATGGATTGAAGAGACGTTTTTGTCTTGTTAAGGTTGAGTAAAAGTTTGCTTTGGAGAAAATGTCAAACACTTTTTTGGAGTTCTTCGAGTTTTTCTTTGTCGTCAGAGAAAAATATCATGTCATCAACATATCTTCCATAAAATCATACCTTGAGAGTAGATTTGATAAAATGGTCAAGCGAGTTAAGATAAAAATTTCCAAACATTTGAGAAGTGAGATTTCCGATAGGTAATCATTTGTCTTTCCCGACACAAAAAAGGCTTTTATTTTTTGGAAGTCATTTCCAACTTGATTTCTTTCATTTTATAAGACAATTTTTTGTACAATCATTGTAAATAATTTCTTTTATAAGATATAAAAGGTTTTCAAGATCATCACCTTGATATTTTTCTTGCAAAAAAGATTGCAGTTTTGTAAAAAGAATATTTCTATCGAGATTCATAAAAAATCCAGAAATATCGAGTTTCATCACATAGGCAGGTTTTTGATAATTATTTGAAACTTGTCGCATAAATTTATCCGCCCGTTTGATGCCAAAAAGTGTGCCTTTTCATTTTCTACAAGAGTAGGTATCATAAATAAATTCTTTTTCAAAAAGATGGTTGATTTTGTTGATAACAAGATGATGAACGACTCTATCACGAAAGTCTCAGGCAAAAATCTCTCGCTGAACGGGTTTATGTACGATAAAAGCCATTGATCGACCGACTTTGTAGGTCTTATTGATGATTTCTTGATGCAATTTTATAAGATTTGCTTCATAATCGAGTTCAAATTTGAGAGCATTTATCGTTTTTTGCTTTCGTTTGCGACAGTCATAGTACGCCTGAAACATATCGGTAAGAGTAATCATAAAAGGTGTTTTTAAAAATAAGGGAGAAGAGAAGAAGCCTTTCTTCTCTTGCTGTATTGAAATGAGTTTTGCGGGTACAGAGAACAGATTTCTCGTTGTTCTTGTTGTTCCAATCCTCGTTGCCATTGTTGAAGTTCACGTTCCACGCGTTGTCAGTGTTACTAGAGTTCTCGGTAGACGACCAGTAGTTGTTGGTGTCAAAATTAAAAACAAATTCTTTACACTCGCGATTCGCCGCACGGCGAGGCGATGGAGAAAATATATGTCTGTCAAAGGAAATCTCCTTGGACTTCTGCTGAAGTGATTTGTTCCAAAACTCAAACAATATAATGTCTGCTCGCTTTTTATGTCCGTAGAGATAAAAATTCTGGCAGTGGGTAAAAAAGATTATTTTTTCACGGAATTTTTCCAGCCCTGTACTTGTCGAGCGATACTTCCAATGATTTCAAAGATTTTCGCATAATTATCTATGCTAATAAGTTCGAGATCTCGACATAATCGTAGTTCGAGCTTGAGTACTTCGATGTCATCAAGAAAAGTCTCGAGAAAAGGAGTTTTGTCAGAGTGCTTGTTGGCACGATAAATATTTCTCACCAAACTCATCGCTTCTTTTTTCATATCTTGTCCGAGAGAATATTTATACTCTCGGCTAAATTTTTTCGTGATTCGGAAGATTCCGATGACAAAACGATATGTTTCTTTATAGAGTGGAAGTTCGTAGTAGAGTGCCATAAAAAATATATAAAAAATAAAGTAAAATAGTCTTGCTCATCACCAGCGAGGAAGGGTAGTGATGAAGCAATCTCAGAGATCGCCACGCTCCACTTTGTTCCGCTTGCGATGACAGAGAAGGTTGTTTTTATTCCTCGCGATGACAAATTTTTGTATTTTCATCGCCGATAGACATAAAAAGTGCCTCGTAAAATTTTTTTTCGGTCGCTTACGCGACTACAGAAAATAAAAATTTACATTTTTCTAAAATCATCATCTTCTGTAAAAATATGAAATTTTAAAATAGTTAAATAGATAAATAAATCAAATAGTCATATTGTTTAGAGTTTGCGGGTACAGAGAACAGATATCTCGTTGTACTTGTTGCTCCAACCCTCGTCGCCATCGTAGAAGTTCACGTTCCACGCGCCGTCAGTGCCACTAGAGTACTCGGTAGACGACCAGTAGTCGTTGGCGTCAAAAACATTATCAGATCCAGTTTTACCAAGCGTTTCTCTCTTATCATAGACCGCTTTTAAGAGATCTTTTTCTGGGAGTGTCCATCCATTTCCGAGGGAATCACAGTGTGATTTTGCATTTTCCCAGTTTTTGTTTGGATGTGAAGTATCTTCATTTTGGATATCTCGCACTGCGTAGGTATTTCCATTATAGGTAAATGTCGGATCAAAGATGATTTTTACTGTGATATTTCCTGTTGTTTTTCCTCAAAATCGATCCATTACCTCATAAGTGGCTGTTGCATTTCCAGTATAATCAGTTGTTGGTGTAAATCGGATGGTATTTCATTCTATAGTCCATGTTCCATTTGTTGTATTTGTGATGTTTGTAATTTTTAGGACATCGTGGTCTGAGTCACTATCATTACTGAGAACATTGAGAATTTTATATTTATTTTTGAGCATTGTATAGCTATCATCAACTACTGTTGGTTTTGCATTTTCAGTATTATGAATTGGATTTTTTTCAAGGGTGGCTACTTTTGTTTTGAGAGTGGCTACATCAGATTTGACTGTTGTGATTTGCCCTTTTACAGTATTTACTTCACTCTCGATGTCATCAATATTTCCTTCCATAGAGGTGATTTTTCCATTGATGGTATTGATTTTATTATTGATGGTATCAATTTTTCCTTTGACTGTCTTGATTTCACCTTTGATTCCACTGACATCACCTGTCAGTGTCGTTACTTTTGCTTCAAGTGCTGAGACTTTTGCCTCTTCTGTTGCCATTTTTCCTTCGAGAGTGGTTACTTTATTTTCGATGGTATCGATTCTGCCTCCGAGTCGAGATTCGAGGGCTGCAATTTTTGCATCGACATCAGCCTTGTGCCATTCAGCTGTCACGATAGTTGAGTCATTAAGATCAGCAGGAAGCGTCATAGAAGTGTGTGGAGCCAGACTAAAGGTTTTGACTCCATCAATTTGTTGGTTTTCTGTGAGCTTCATAGCATCAGGATCTGTCTCTGTAAGATTGGTAGCAGCATATCCAATGCTTCCTACTACAAGAGTAGTTGTCAGGGCTCCGAAGATGAAATGCTTAGAAGCCTGAAGTTTTTGTTTGATATTTGTATTCATAATAAAAATATATTAAAATAAAAGATAAATGTGAGTATGTACGCTCTTTTGCTCATTGAGCAAAAACATAGAGAAAATTCTATTTTTTAAAAAAATTAAGAAGTATTGTATAAGCAGTTCATAATAAAAAGAAAATAAAGAAATAAAAAACTATTTAGGGGTCACAATTATGTATCCACGCAAAAAATCAGCATCTTACCAATACTGGCACGATACTGTCTCCAAAAAATACTCGCCCAACCGCTCGCGAAAAAAGAGTAGGGAGGAGAATTATTCTCTCTCTCTCTCTCTCTCTCTCTCTCTCTCTGAGATTGCGAAAATTCGCGAAATAGAAGTGTAATTTTTCATATTTATATTGACATTAAAAAATAAATTACACATAAATGGTATCATATTTTTTTCTTTCTTGCAAATATTTTGACTTGACTATTACTGTGCTTATTGTTCTATAATTTACTTACATTTTGTTTTTATTTATTTTATGAGGAAATTGAGAAAATAAAAAATTTCCCCCTGTGAGGGGGGATTTCCATTTCTCTCTTTCCTCCTGTGAGGGGGGAATAAGGGGGGATTTTCTATTGCGAGAAGAAGTTATCATTGCGAGGCAAAGTCGTGGCAATCTCTCAAAAAGTCGTCACCCGCGAGCGTGAGCGAAGCAATCTCTGATTACGGAGATCGCCACGCTCTGTTTCACTTCGCTCGCGATGACTACATTCTCAGTCATTGCAAGAAGCGACAGCGACGAAGTAATCTCTCAGCCCCGTCATTTCGAGGATTCTGAAAAAAACTGTGGCAATCTACCTTCCCAAAAAAACATTTGCTTTTTTCGCAAAAAGTGGTATACTCTTTGTAAGAGTTCGCAAGAACTCCAAAAACGCTTAAGAGGGTTTTTAAATAACCTCGATAAAAAAGAAGACCTGGCAGGGTCTTCTTTTTTGTGGCTCTACATTTTACTACAAATGTAAGCCTTTGTATATATACACCAGTGAAATAGTGCATATACCGTATATATTACTATATACATAGCGCTTAAAGAGGTTAAAAAAATAAATAACCCCGATACCCCGAAAGATATCGAGGCAAAAGTAGTATATAAAAATCTCCGAAAATAGCAAAAATGATTTGCTTTTTCCCGAAAATATGATATACTCTTTGTAAGAGTTCGCAAGAACTCCAAATATGTTGTACATATGTTAGGGTTTTGAAATAAAATCCCCAACTAAAAAAAGAAGACCTGCCAGGGTCTTCTTTTTTATGGCTCTACATTTTACTACAAATGTAAGCCTTTGCATATATGCACCAATTAAAAAGTGTATATGCAAAATATATTATGTTGTACATAATATAAAAGGGTAAAGAAATAAATTACCCCAACACCTCAGAAAAGTGCTGAGGCAAAAGTAGTATATAAAAATCTCCGAAAATAGCAAAAATGATTTGCTTTTTTCCGAAAAAGTGGTATACTCTTTGTAAGAGTTCGAAAGAACTCCAAAATGCTATCCATATTGAAGGAGTTAGAATAATAAAACCTTCGATAAAAAAAGAAGACCTGGCCGGGTCTTCTTTTTTGTAGCCCTACATTTTATTGTAAATGTAGGCTTTTATGTATATGCACCAGTGATAGAGTGTATATACAAAATATATCATGCTATCCATAATATATAAAGGGTTAGAAATTAAACCCTCGATACCTCGAAAGATATCGAGGCGGAAACAGTATATAAAAATTTATAAAAATAGCAAAAATGATTTGCTTTTCACTTTCTTTCCTTATAATAAGGAAAACTTTAATTTTCTACTATGCTTTTCATTGTCTCTACCCCTATCGGTAATCTCGAAGACATCACCTTGCGAGCCATTCGCACGCTCAAAGAAGCGGACTATATCGCGTGTGAAGATACACGCGTGACTGGTAAACTTCTCCAATCCTATGAAATCCCAAATGACGGACGACTCATCTCGTATCACTCGCACTCGGGCACGGCAAAAATCGACAAAATTCTCGCACTCTTGCACGAAGAAAAAAATATCGCACTCGTCTCAGATGCGGGGACGCCAGGGATTTCTGATCCGGGTTTTGCGTTGATTCGTGCAGCGATAGAGCAGGGGATAGAGGTTTGTCCGATTCCTGGACCGTCAGCGGTTTTGTCAGCTCTCGTAGCCAGTGGACTCGATACTCATCACTTCCTCTATCTCGGATTTCTCCCCCTCAAAAAATGACGCCAAACCCTCCTCCAGTCACTCGCGGATAAAAAACAAACTGTCGTCATCTATGAGAGTGTACATCGTATCGATAAGACTCTTTGAGACCTCGAAAATATATTTTGATCTGAGCATAGGCTTGTCGTCGCACGCGAGATGACCAAAAAATTTGAAGAATTTCGAAGAGGAACTATTGCTGAGGTCCGCGACTATTTTGCAACTAGTGGCGTCAAAAAATGAGAGTTTGTAGTGGTGTTTTAAAAAATTGCTTCGTCGCTGCCGCTTCTCGCAATGACGATTCTTTTGGATAATAATGATCACTTATGTCATCGCGAGCGAAGCGTGGCGATCTCGGATTTCATACTCAGAAATTGCTTCGCTATCGCTCGAAATGACAATTTTTTCAAAAAAATCACTCCAAGTAGAGTGATTTTTTTATTTCGAGTAATTTCCCTAGAAATCCCAACTTCCTGCCATACTTGAACTTTGAGTATAATTGATGACAGTTGTTTCAAAGAAGTTTCCTTTGTCTGCATTTGGATCTTGAAGTCTTTCAAGGTGCTTGTATGGATTTTTGATGGCATCTGGGTAGATTGGCTTGATACCGAGCATAGCCAGTCGCTCATTTGCGAGCCATTTTGTGTATTCTTCGGTGGTTTTTCCATTGATTCCAGGGATTTTGTTTCCGAGGATATGACTTGACCATTTGACTTCTTGTTCCACAGCTGTTTTCATCATATCGATAATAGTTTGTTCACTGTACATTTTTGGATATTCTTTTTTGATTTCTCGTAGGATATTGACAAAAATCGTCACATGTGTGAGCTCATCTCGTCGGATATATGCGATCATTCGTCCCGTTGCTGGCATTTTCATATTGTCCACGAGCGTGTCAAAAAAGGCAAATCCATTGTAAAAATAGATACTTTCCAAAAGGAAATTTGCGATGACACCGCGGAAAAAGGTCTCATCATTTGGATTGTCGATAAAATCCTGATAGAGTTTTCCGATGTATTCATTTCGCTCGAGGAGGATTTTATTATCTCGCCAGAAGTAGTAAATCTCGTCGCGCTCCTCAGCCGTCACAACCGTCTCGAGGATAGTCGCGTAGCTTTGAGAGTGGATAGCCTCTTGGTAGGCTTGGATAGAGAGGATGAGATTGACCTCAGGACTGGTGATATAGTCGTTAAAATTTGGGAGGTTTACGGTCTGTATCGAGTCAAGAAAGATAAGAAAAGAGAGGACTCACTTGTAGGCTCTTTGCTCGTCTGGCGTCAGTGTCGTACTAAAATCTCTTGCGTCGTCTTTGAGTCCAGAGACTTTTTCTGGTACCCAAAAGTTTCCGATCATTACTTGGTACATTGATTTTGCCCATTGATATTTGACGGCGTTGAGATTGAAAAGTCCGGTTGTGTGTCCTTTGATGATTTTTCGGTGTGAGAGATCATCGTCTCCGTCTGGATCGAAAATGAGATTTCGAAGCATAGTATCATATTCTTGTGGAGTCATAATTAAAAATTAGATTTTAAAAATTAAAATAAGAAAAAATAATTTATCCGCTACAACTGACACACTCTTCTTTTTCTTTGACTTCACCAGAGAGTGAGCGTACATAGTAGACAGTTTTGATGCCTTGTTTCCAACTTTTGAAATAATAAGAGTAGAGTTGTGCTGGACTGACTCGCTCTGGGTCTATCATCCATTCAAAACTGATTGATTGGTCTATCCATTTGTAGATGACCGAGATCATATCGATGACATCATTCATATCCATATTGACATATTCTTTGTAGTACCAAAAATTTTCGTTACTGAGTTTTGGAGCGATTCGTACGGTTGGTGATGCGAGATTGGTCTCGACAAAATATTTTTTATAAATTGGAAGCAGAGCGGCTGTCGTCCCGACGATACCGGCTGTTGAAGTATTTGGTGCTGGGGCACTGTGATATGAGAATCGTACTCCATTTTTTTGCATCGTATCAAAGACGACATTCCAGTCGAGTTTTTTGACTTTTGAGTCTCTGACAAAGTCTTCTCGTGTGCGTCCGAGGAGGATTCCTTTATCATACTCTGACCCTTTGTAGAGTGGATAGGTTCCGCGTTCTCCGGCGAGTTCAGCCGATGATTTGTAGGTATAGTAGGTGTATTTTTCGAAAAGGGCGTCAACTTTTTCTCGTGCTTCTGGTGAGTCGTAGGCGAGTTTTCGAGTGGCAAGATACTCAGCGAGTCCGAGGTATCCGATACCGATCGAGCGATATCGTTGACTGGTACGGTCGGCTTCTGCGACTGGGAAGCGATTGAGTGTGATGAGATTGTCGAGGAGTCGTGTGAGTGTTGGGAAGATTTCCTCGATTTCTTTGTCGGTATTGACTTTTGCGATGTTGACTGATGAGAGGACACAAGTGACGAGTTCTCCAGGCTCGTACGAGATGACGACTTTATCTCCATTATCGATAACTTCTTCGATAAATTTTGTCTCGCTGGTATTTTGACAGATTTCTGTACAGAGCTGAGTCGAGTAGATATTTCCAGCGTGTTTGTTTGGATTGAGTCGATTGATAGTATCTCGATAAAATACATACGGCATTCCAGTTTCGACTGTCGTTTTTAAGAAAGTTTTAAAAAGTTCTTTTGCTTTGTTTGTCTTTTTGAGTTCGAGTCTATCGTCGTTTTCGAGAGTGGTATAAAATTCTCTAAATTCTTCATTAAAAGTATCTTCGAGGCGTTTTCCGTAGACTGTGTAGACTTCGTGTGGATCAAAGAGGGTCCAATCTTCGTTGTTTTCGACACGCTCCATGAATATATCCGGTACAGAAATTGCTGGGAAAATATCAAAAGATTTTGAGCGGATATCGCCAGACTCAGTTTGGAGCTCGAGAAAGTCATAAATATCTCTATGGAAAACATCGAGTGTCACCGAGACAGCACCGAGTCTTTGACCGAGTTGGTTGACGGCGACAGCCGTATCATTGATAACTTTGATCCAAGGGGCAACTCCACCAGCGGCTCATTTATTTCCACGGATAGTAGCTGACTGTGATCGGATGTGTCCAAGGTACATACCGACTCCACCACCATATTTTGAGATTTGAGCGACATTTTCTATGGCATGATAGATACCGCGAAGATCATCAGATACATTGATTTTAAAA
>PDWI01010182.1_pt1 | contig 10577 bp, 10 predicted proteins | sample 1430891 | NCBI WGS metagenome assembly PDWI01 (sample SAMN01162508, study PRJNA174530) | Oral metagenome, whole genome shotgun sequencing project. | biome: Marine environment; feature: Marine mammal; material: Swab sample of the gingival sulcus; isolation source: swab sample of gingival sulcus... | reverse complement strand
TTTATGTTTACCTTTGCAGCTCAATTGAAGAAAGGATCCATAGCTCAACCGGATAGAGCAACAGCCTTCTAAGCTGTAGGTTGAAGGTTCGAGTCCTTCTGGATTCACACAGAAAATGCAACGCACCGCATAAAGCGTTGATGTACAGGTAAAACCGCCTTATTTATAAGTACTTATAAATGGGCGGTTTTGCTGTTTTTACCACTTTATCAATAAAAATGTTACCCAAAAGTTACCCAATAAAATAAAATTAATGTAAGTATCTATGTTAATGACAGTTACGTTAATAAATAGGGTAAAATATATGATAAGGACAAATTATTACGACAAAAAAAAGCAAGTTTGTTTGAATGTAATAAATTTATTACCTTTGCGATAAATATATCGAATTATGAGAACAATACACTTAACGCCTGAATATATTGAGTTTTATGACAACTTGGAAAAGCGCGTACAAGAAAAAATAGAGTACATAAAAGATTTGTTGGTGGACGAGGAACAATACATACACAGTAAAATAGCAAAAAAACTTAAAGGTACTGACTTTTACGAGCTAAGAATATCCATGAATAATGCGTACAGAGTTATCACTTTTACCGCCGACCACGAAGATTTAAACCAATGTACCGAAATAATTTTTCTTAACGGTTTTATGAAAAAATCAACAAAGGATTATAATAAAGGAATAAAAAAAGCAATTAAAATACTAAAAAAATGGATAGAAGAAATTTAAACTTAGAGAAAATGAGACAATTGCCTACGGCAAACACTCTTTTAGATAAAAAATACGGCAAGGAAGGAACTGCCACAAGAAAGGAGTTTTCGGCAAAAGCAAGAGCATGGTATTATGCCGAATTATTGAGAGAAAAACGTAAGGAAGCAGGCATTACTCAAAAAGATTTAGCCGAGCGCATAGGCAAAAAACGTGAATATCTGGCAAAATTGGAACAGGGAGAAACGGATATGCAATTATCTACTTTTTTGTGCATATCAGAGGCTTTGGGCTTGCGTTTTGAACTTATTGTGTAGTTTTTTTAAGTACTAAAAAGCCCGTAAAGATTACTTATTTGTGCGGGCTTGTTCTTTTGATATCGAAGACTAAAAGTTTAAATCACCTTATAACCAAAGTGGATACAAAAAAACTGAAAATAATAATTCCCGATAATAATTTAGAAGAACGTTTTTACATAATTAAAACAATAATCAAAGATTTTTTAAACATTGATTATGCAATAGAAACGTCAAGTACAGAGACAAATTACAGAATAACATACGATAAAAAAACAATCCTCATAAAAGATGCTTTTTTCAATCTTCACAAAAAAAGCAAATCCTATTTAAAACAAACAAATATTCCGCAAAAACTAACTTGGTTTGAATATGGAAATATCAGAATACCAATAATTTACGGAAGTAACAAATTAAAACTGTCTCACAACTTTATAGAATGCTTTTTGGATATATTTGCATCATCATTCTTTATGCTTAGCAGGTGGGAAGAATTTGTAATAAAGCAAAAAGATGAACACGGAAGGTGTCCCGAAGAAGAAATGTTTGCAGTTAAACATGGTATTTATGAGATAGCCGTTGTGAATGAATATTGTCGCCTATTTGAGTATTTACTGAAACACATTAACTTCGCAATAACCGATAAATCTTGCAAATTTGAAGTATTGCCAACTCACGATATTGATTTTTTATTTCAATATAAATCCGTGTTATCTTTGTTCAGAAAACTTGTAGGCGATTTATTAAGACGAAAAAGTATTACTAAATTTTTTTTCACACTAAAAAATTATGCGGCATTTAAGACGGGAAAGGCAAAAGACCCTTTCGATACTTTCGATTTCTATATGAATTTAAGTGAAAAATACGGATATAAAAGTGCTTTTTATTTTATTCCGTCAGTAAAAGGCGAAAAAGATGCCGAATATTCCATTTTCGATAAAGCCGTTAAGCAAATAATTAACAAAATAACAGCTCGTAATCACGAAATAGGCATACATTTTTCAAAAAACACTTTTGAAAACGATAGGATATTTTCAACAGAATACAACAGATTAAAACTTTTGCATGGCAACATAAAAGGAGGTCGCAATCATTTTTTACTTTACGATTTGCCAAAATCTTTGAGAAATTGGCAGAAATACAATTTGGAATATGATTGCGGTTTAGGTTTTCACAGCAAAATCGGTTTCAGATGCGGAACATGCTATCCGTATCGCTTTTTTGATGTTGAAGCCGGAAAAACACTTAAAATAACAGAAAAACCTCTGCTGGTTATGGACGTGGCAGCTTACCGGTATAAGCGAGATGAACATAACATAATACGAGGAATAAAAAACATTGTGGATATTGTTGCGGAACACAAAGGATTATTTGTAATTCTTTGGCATAATGCTTTTTTTAATCCCGATGAAAAAGCAAAAATGATTAGAATTTATAAGAAAGTTTTAGAATATTGCAATATCAAAAAAATATCAGATTTGTATTCCAACTAAAAGCATATCATCTATTTGCTGATTATCTCCTTGCCATTTTATGAGTTCATTATTGACTATTTTACCTTGTTCTTCTAAATTTTTATCGCAACAAGAGTAAATAATTCTTTGTAAACCCTTAGATAATAACCTTTTACCTCTTGGTCCACCAAAAATGTCAATAATTCCGTCGGAATAGTAATATAAAACATCTCCCTTTTTTAGTTGCACACTACGAAGAGTAAATTCATCCATAACCGCATATATGCCGACAGGCATTCTGTCGCCGCTCAATTTTGTAATTTTGCAATCTCGCGATAAAAGTATCGACTGCTTGGCACTTGCAAATTGCATGTTAAGAGTTTCTGTATCAAGAATACTCAAAACCATGTCCATGCCATCTTGATTGCCTATAATGTCCTCATTGTTAGATTGATGCAAACTCGTAATTATACTTTCTCTGACTAAACCCAAAGCAACTTCGGGCGATACAATTTCATCGTCTGTATAAAGTTGATTTAAAAGCGTAATTCCCAACATTGTCATAAAACCTGCGGGAACACCGTGTCCCGTGCAATCGGAAAGCGCAAACACAATTTTGTTGCCCTTTCTTTTTAGAAAATAAAAATCGCCGCTCACAATGCTGTGAGGTTTGTTTATGACGAAACTTTCCGTAAAACTGTTAGATAATAATTGTGGCGATGGCATAAATGCTTTTTGTATGGTGGAAGCATAACGTAAACTGTCCGATATTTTCTTGTTCTTGTCCTTTATCAATTCATAAGCATTGCGTATAACTTCTTGGTCTTCAATTCTGGGAGTTATGTCGATGAAAGTGCAGCGATATGCAACTGCCGGATCGTTTTCTATAAGAGATGCCGAAAGCAAAGACGGAAATATTGAGCCATTCTTTCTTTTTATGTCGATTTTTAATTCTTTAATTATTTTTTTGCCTTGCATTTTTTCCATCATGCAGTTGAAAAATAAATTGCAACTTGCGTTATAATTAAATAATTTTTGAACATTCAAGTCATCTTCTTTTGTATATTCGGTATGTTTGTAAAATTCATAATTTGCTATCAATATATTACCGTTCCAGTCAATTTCAAAAATAGATTCGGGCAATAATTCAACTATACTTCTAACTTTTGCTTCACTTTTTGCCAATAATCCGGTTTGTTCTATCAATTCTATATTGGTATCTCTTATTTTTTCATTCTGATTTTCTATTTCGTCAATTTGCTGCAATATATCCTTATGCTGTTTTTTAAGTTCTATCGATTGTTGTTTTACAATGCTTTCAAGCTCTTTGTTTTTTTTGTCAAGTTTTATCCTAATTCCTTGATTGTCTTCAAAATACTTTACTATAACTCTTGCAAATACCAAAGATTGTCCCAGCATTAGAATAAACGTGCCAAAGGGAACTAAGTCTTTTTGGTAAGTGTAACCGTTTCTTACCAACAAAATATCAGCAACTACGGTAAGTGCAAATATTAAAAAACTGACAAGTAAAATGGCTGCTCCCTCTCGTTTTCTTTTTACCAATATTATTATTCGATAGAAATAAAATGAGAGTATAAACAACAAGTGGATATGAAAAAAAGGCAGTATTGAGGTGAAAAATACAGGTGGAAAAAATAGTGTTAAACAAAAAATCAGACTTAGCACTAAATTTATTAAGACTATTGTTTTATTAAAATCTTTTTTGTATATCAAATATATGTAGGCAATTATTAAAGGACTTGCAAAAAATGCCGAAAAATATTCGAGGCGTATTTGCTCTGCCCAACTTACTTCGGGAAATATAACGCTGAAAAAGCGAGCACCCGTGAGCAAAATTCGCAATGCCAACACAAACGAAAATAAACCGAACAAAAGCACTGCATACATGCCTTTGCGATAAATTGACATTACTATGTGATAAAAAGATATTATCAACAAACTACCCAACATAAAAATATCGATGCCTATGCTTCGGCTTCTTTCTCTACGTATTTTTTTTACTTCTCCTATTTGCGGAATTGTGAAAAAACCGCCTTTTATGTGATGATAGTTTGATATTTGAAATACAAGTTCGTTTGTACCTTTTACAAGGTCAATTTCTTTCAGTATGGGATACCTTCGAGCTTGGGCGTTTTCCTTTTTGTCCGATACTTTTCCGCAAGCAAAGATAAGACTGTCGTTGCACCAAAATTTGTATGCGGTCATTTGCTCGTCAATGAATATTCCCAATGTTTGAGCAGTATCGCTTATAACTTTTAAACGATAGCTGGCATAAGCATGTCCCGATAATTTTGTTGTATCGAGCATTTTATCGTTCCAATATCCCGGAATGGTAAAATAATGCTTTGCTTGTATGTTTTTTTCTTGAAAATCTTGTGGACTGTATAATTTTTTCCAATAAAATTCCCATTCACCGCTAAGTTGCAAATTTCCCGTCTTATTTAAGTCTCGGTTACGCAGGTCTAATACTCCTTTTTTAACAAAGGGCTTATCTTCTTCGTTTATCTTGTCTTGGCAAGATGTAAACAATAAGACCGATGTCAAGAATATTATGAAATTTACGTAAATCTTAATCACAACAATTAAAAATTAAAGTTGAAAACTCAAAATTGCAAGCATAACAGAGTTGTTTAATTATGCTCTTTTTATACTACATATTTTTTGCCACTCTGAACCCGTAATTAAAGTTTGTATAATCGGGGCGAGGTCCGTCCCTTGCCGTTAGCCTTGCCAGCTCATCAATATAATACCAAGAACCTCCTCTCACAACTCTGAAAGGCGAGTAGGCAACTCTTTTAGGTTCTATTTGATGACCCGGCGAATATCGTCCGAAATAATCATAACACCATTCCCACACATTGCCGCTCATGTCGTATATTCCCAATTCATTTGGTTTGAGCATTCCAACCTCTTTTGTTCCTTTTTCCAATGTTGTGTCGTCGTACCAAGCAACCTCGTCTATTTTCTTTGAACCGCTGTATATGTAATGTTTCGATTTTCGTCCGCCTTTTGCTGCATATTCCCATTGTGCTTCGGTTGGCAGACTGTATTTTTCGCCTGTTTTTTTCGATAACCATTTGCAATACGACATTGCATCGTCCCAAGTAACGTTCGCTATCGGATGTTTGTCTCTCCATTCCCATTTTTCGGCATTCGGGTGTTCGTCATACCATTGTTCGTTAGGCAAAGCAGGCATCTTCTTTCCTGTTTCTTTACAATAAAGTTTGTATTGAGCAACCGTAACTTCATATTTACCAATGTAATAACTCTTTAAACTTACTTTATGCACGGGAACTTCATCTTTGTCGCCTGTTTTGCTTCCCATACGAAAAGTACCGCCTTTGACGAAAATCATTTCGGGATATTTTTGCGCCGATACACTGAAATTTTCTACAATTAATATTGTTAATATACTTAAAATTAATTGTTGTGATTTACTCATCTCTTATTTATTAATTTTTTTATTCGTTTCGGGCAATTCTAAATCCATAGTTGAAGTTCGACAACACGGCTTCGGGGCCATCTCTGTCGGCAATTCTCGATAATGCTTCTCGATAGTGCCAAGCTCCGCTTCTTAAAACTCTGTATATGTTTTCTCCGGGGCCTTGCGGATTTTCTTCGGGACTTCTTCGGTAGTAAGATGCCGAGTAGTAATCGTTGCACCATTCCCAAACGTTGCCGCTCATGTCGTATATTCCTAATTCGTTTGGTTTTTTTGTGCCTATTTTTGCGGGGCCTCTCAGGTTGGAGGTAACATCGTACCATGCAACTTCTGCCGCATTGTTGCTTCCCGCATAAATGTATTTTTTCGATTTATTGCCTCCTCTTGCGGCATATTCCCATTCGGCTTCCGTGGGCAGTCTGTATCCGTTTGCCGTTAAATCCCATTTTACTTCCGATTGCGATACGAATGTATAAACTTCTTTTAAACCTTCTTGTTTGCTTTTCCAATTGCAATATCTTACGGCATCATACCAATTTACGTTGTGCATGGGTAAATCGTCTTGCCAGCCCCACCACTGATTTTCAGACGAGGGATAAAACGCTTTGGTGTCGGGGTGTTCGGCAAACCATGCGGAATCAGGTTCCGAAGGCATTTTGTAACCTGTTGCTTTAACAAATTCTTTGTATTCTTTTACCGAAACTTCATATTTTCCTATGTAAAAGCTCTTTAATCTTACTTTGTGTCTCGGAAGTTCGTTTTTGAACTCTTTGCCTTGAACTTTATCGGTTGATGAATTTCTGCCCATCATGAATTTTCCGCCTTTTACAAATACCATTTCGGGTTGTGCATAAACCGATACATACAACAATATCATTAACAATGATACTGCGAATTGCTTGATATAGTTATTCTTTTTCATTCGTTAACATTTTAAGTTTAATATATGTAATTTTAACTTTTACTTTTGCTTTTGAACGAGCAAATATATAAAAAAATTACTAAACCAAGTTTATATTTGTTATGTTTTACGAAAATTTATATTTTATATTTGCGAAACACAAATGTTGATAATTATTATTTTTTTATCCTTAATTTGCTCATTTTCAGTTTATTATTTAGGATATGAGTATTTGTTTGGAGTTGTGTAAATAAAGACTTTGCCAAACTGATAGTCATAAATAAAAAATTAATAATTATTCTTTTTGTCATGAAAATGGCACACAAAGGTATATTGGTCTTTAATATATTGATTTTTAGATTTTTATAAAGAAATAGATTAGTTATTCTCATTTATTTTTTTGTATTTTTTAGGGTTTTTACTAACTTCGCAGGTTAGAGCTAAAATTATAATTGTAATAAAATCCAATGAAAAAAACATTAATATTATTAACATTTTTCTTTATAATAAATCAAATATTTGCCCAAAAGTATACCATTTCGGGATATGTAAAAGAGGCAAACAGTCAAGAATTGCTCTTGGGTGCAAGCATTTATATTCCTCAACTAAAAGTAGGCACAATTACAAATTCCTACGGTTTTTATTCCATAACATTGCCGCAAGGAAAATATGAAGTAGTATTTTCTTTTGTAGGTTATCAAACGCAAACAGTAAACATAGATTTAAACGATAATATCAACAAGGATGTTGAACTTGCTGTGGGACAGGAACTTAAAGAGGTAGTGGTGAAAGCTGACCAATCGTCATTGGAGAGCAATAATGTTCGCACGAGTTCCATACAATTGCCCATGAAGCAAATCAATCAAATTCCCATGCTTTTGGGCGAAAAAGATGTGTTGAAAGTGATACAACTGATGCCCGGCGTGCAGAAAGGCACTGAGGGACAAAGCGGTATTTACGTAAGAGGTGGCGGAGCTGACCAAAATTTACTGATTTTAGATGATGCTCCTGTTTATAATGCTCAACATTTATTCGGTTTTTTTTCGGTATTCAACGGCGATGCTTTGAGAAGTGTTGAGCTTATAAAAGGCGGATTTCCCGCAAAATACGGCGGCAGACTTTCATCGGTAATAAATATGAACATGAAAGACGGCAACAAGGAACATTTTACGGGCGAGGTGGGAATAGGTTTATTGTCGAGCAGAGCAGTTATAGAGGGACCTATTGTAAAGAATAAATCGTCGTTTTTAATCTCGGGACGAAGAACGTATTTAGATGTTTTGATGAGACCTCTCATACAGGCAATGGGCGATGGCGAAACGGTAGGTTATTATTTTTACGATTTGAATGCAAAAGTTAATTATGAAATAAACAATAAAAACAAGCTGTTTTTAAGCGGATATTTCGGCAGAGATATTTTTTATGCCAAAGATGAGGATTTTACGGGCAGATTGGCATGGGGAAATCAGACTGCAACTTTAAGGTGGAATCATCAATTTAACAACAGGTTATTTGCCAATACTTCTTTTATTTACAGCAGATATCGTTTTAAAACGGGATATGAAGAAAAATATAATAATGAGTGGTTTAAATTGGATTATAAATCGGGAATAAACGATTGGGGAGTAAAAATGGATTTTAATTTTTATCCTAATCCCAAGCACACCATTCAGTTTGGAGGAGCTGCTACTTATCATGTTTTCATGCCGCGAGCCATAGTTCAGAAATCCAATCTTCCCGACTCGGAGAACATGGATAAAAAGCAGACGGTTGATGCTGTGGAAAGCGGTATTTACGTTGAGGATTATTATAAACCTTTTAATCGCATGAAAATAATGGCAGGTTTGCGATACAGTTTGTATGCAATTGCCGATAAGTATTACAATATGCTTGAACCTCGTTTTTCAAGTTCTTTTAAACTTGCTGAAACGAGTGCTTTGAAAGCGTCTTATGCTCTTACAAGTCAATACATTCATTTATTATCGAACACAGGCATTGGTTTGCCAACCGACCTTTGGGTTCCTTCCACCGCAAAGGTTAAACCTCAAACTGCTTGGCAAGTGGCTGGCGGTTATGTTCACGATTTTATGGGTACAAATATATCAGTAAGCGTGGAGGGATACTATAAAGAGATGCTTGATATAATTGGTTTTAAGGACGGTGCTAATTTCTTAATGGGAGATGAGTTTGACGAGGCGGAAAATTTTGAAGATGTTAAATGGGAGCAAATGATAACCAGAGGAAATGCTAAAAGTTACGGTGTTGAGTTTCTTATTCAGCGCAAATCGGGTAATTTCACGGGTTGGATAGGTTATACTTTATCATGGACTAAGCATAAGTTTCCCGAGTTAAATTTCGGTAAGGAGTTTTGGAGCAAATACGACCGCAGGCATGATTTGTCTATTGTGGCAAATTATTCCATTAACAACAGGATACAGTTGGGTGCTACTTGGGTTTATGCAACGGGTAATGCTTTTACTTTGGCTACCGCAAAATATGATGGCATAAGGCACCGACCTTTTGGCAATAATAGTGAAAATAACGATTATGTTTATAATGATTATTTGAGATATTTTCATGGCAGAAATACTTTCAGAATGCACCCTTATCACAGATTGGATTTTGGTGTGAAATTTTCAAAAAAAAAGAAAAAGGGCATAAGAACTTGGAACATAAGCGTATATAATGTTTACAACAGGCGAAATCCTTTTTATTATTATGTTGATACTGATTATGATGGAGACCGTGCTCCTAAGACTGTTATAAAACAGCAAAGTTTATTTCCTATTTTACCGAGCATAAGTTATTCTTTTAAATTTAATTAAGTTGAAGTAGTTGGAAGTTGGTGTTTGATGAAAATCTAAAATATAAAACCTGAAAAAATGAGATTAAGAGAGTTTATTTACATAATGTTTATTGTGGTTACTGCAATATCGTGTGAACCTAAAATAGTGGAGTTTGATATGCCTGATGATAGTGATAAATTAGCTGTTTTTGGTTTTTTGTCTCCGGGCGATACTGTTACGAATATTTACGTGCGACCTTTTCTTCCAAATGTTATTGTTAATCCTCCTGTTGCTTTGTATGATGTAAATGTTAAAATCACACACGACGGTAATGAACATTTATTGAAGTTTGACACTATGTATAATGCTTACAGCATAAAGAGCAGTGAGTTGAGCATAAGGGGCGGCGAAACATACAGTTTGGAGGTTTCGGCAGAGGGATATAAGACAGTAAGTTCGACAATCAGGGTTATTAGTGAAGAAAATAAGACTTTGAAGTTTATTAAATTGATAAAAAGGACAAGAGATTACGGGACGAGTATAGCGGTTAAATGGCAGGACAATCCTTCTGTGGAAAATTTTTATGTTTTAAGTATGATAGTTACCTCAAATAATCACGAGCAAACTTTTGGCTATACTAACAGCGTAACTTATTCTGATGCTAATTGGAATGGCGAGGAGAAATATTCCAAGGATTTATATTTGAATTATTACAGTGATTTTGTCGATCCAAGCGACAGTTCTCAAATTAGGAAATTGTCAATAGCCTTAATTAATGCCGACAAGCATTATTATATGTATCATAAAAAGGCATCGGAGCAGAATTATTTTATGGATAATCCTTTTGCTGAGCCTGTAATAGTATATTCTAATATCAAGAATGGAGCGGGTGTATTTTGTTCATATACTAAGTATGTTGTTGATGTTAATTTGAAATAGCTTTGTCTGAATTTTCGGAATAAAAA
>PDWI01018836.1_pt1 | contig 10578 bp, 11 predicted proteins | sample 1430891 | NCBI WGS metagenome assembly PDWI01 (sample SAMN01162508, study PRJNA174530) | Oral metagenome, whole genome shotgun sequencing project. | biome: Marine environment; feature: Marine mammal; material: Swab sample of the gingival sulcus; isolation source: swab sample of gingival sulcus... | reverse complement strand
GCGCGTTACTTTGGCGATTATGACCTTTAAATGGCTGAAACGCTATATGCCACGCAGTCTTTATGGCCGCGCCGCGCTGATTTTGATCCTGCCGATCGTTACCATCCTGCTGGTGGTGTCGGTGGTGTCGATCCAGCGCCTCTATGAGGGCGTGACCCGGCAGATGAGCCAGAACATGGTGCGCGAGCTCAGCTATGTGTTGGAGCAGGTGCAGCAGGCCGGCGATCTGGCCGAAGCGCAGGCGGTTTTGGCCGGGGTGCAGCAGGGGCTGGGGTTGCAGATTGCGCTGCCCGCCACCCATCCGGCGCAAACCCGGCTGGGGCTGGCTGATCTGTCCGGGCGGGTGATGCAGCGGAGCTTGTCTCAGGGGCTGGACAGCCTGCAAGCGGTGGATCTGGTGTCGCGGGATAACACTGTCCTGCTCTGGTTTCAGACCCGGCATGGGCTGATGCAGATTGGGTTTGACCGGCTGCTTGTGACGGCGCGCAATCCGCATCAGCTGCTGGTGCTGATGCTGTTGACCGGGGTTTTGATGACGATCATTGCCATCATTTTCCTACGCAACCAGCTGCGCCCGATCAAGCGGCTGGCGGCGGCGGCTGAGGCTTTTGGCAAGGGCCATGTCGTGCCCTATCACCCCCGCGGGGCGCGGGAGGTGCGTGCGGCCGGGACGGCTTTTCTGGCGATGCGCAGCCGTATCGAGCGTCAGATCGAGCAACGCACGCTGATGCTGTCCGGCGTCAGCCATGATCTGCGCACGCCGCTGACCCGGCTGAAACTGGGCCTGTCGATGATGGAGCCCGATGACGAGGTGGCCGAACTGCAAAAGGATGTGGCCGATATGCAGAACCTGCTGGATGGGTTTCTGGATTTTGCCCGCGGCGATGCTGGCGAAGAGGTGCAGCAATGCGACCCGGTTGCACTGGTTGAACGCGCCGTGGCCAATGCGTGCCGGGCGGGGCATGATGTGCGCCTGGATGGTGTGCAGGGGCCGGCGGGCGACATGATGCTGCGGCCAGTGGCGGTGCAGCGGGCGCTGGAGAATCTGATCGGCAACGGGGTGCGCTATGGCAACAAGGTGCGGGTGGGGATGAGCTTTTCCGAACGCGCCTTGGTGATCCGCATCGAAGATGACGGCCCCGGCATCGCCAAACAGGACCGCGAGCAGGCGCTGCAACCGTTTTCGCGTCTGGTGCCGGGGCGCAATCAGAACAAGGGCTCGGGCGTGGGGCTGGGGCTGTCGATTGCGCTGGATATTGCCCGCTCGCATGGGGGCGGGCTGCGGCTGGAGGACAGTGAAGAGCTGGGTGGGCTGAAGGTCGAACTGGTGCTAAGCCGCTAAGCTCGATGCCTCAAGATATGCCGCCAAACGCGACCGGGCAGGGGCGTCGGCGAAACGGATTTCCCACCGAAATCGCAATGCTGCCCTAAATATGCCTTATTCTGTTGCTATCAGTGTTCCTGAACACGGTGCTACGGTTGCGAAACCTTCGCCGCCCGGCCCCTTAGAACAGAAAGGCTAAAGCCATGCATACCATTCAAAGCAGCTATCGCGGAATTGCCCTTTTGCTGGATGTGAACTGGGATCGCCTGCTTTATCCGCTCGCCATCGCTGTGGGCCTGTCAGTGGGTGCCTATCTGGGGGCGCTGTCTCTGGGCTGATGGATCCGATAAATGTTGCATGAACGGCCCCTTTGCTGCTGCAAGGGGGCTTTGCCCTTTTGACAAGCCGTTTCAGACCGTTTAGCAAGAGCAAATAAGCGTTTGACTCCAATCCGGCCCGCAAAATCACGCCCGCAAAATCACGGATGTGCTGACAGAGCAGTAGAGGACACCACAGTGACACAGAAATTCAACACAGTAAAAGCGGCAACTCTTGCATTGCTTTCGGTAGGGTATCTGGCCGCCCCCATTGCGGCTGAGGCCCGCAATTACCGCTTTAACGCCGTCAAGATCACCGGCAATGAGCGGATCGATCCGGCCACCATCCTGACCTATGCCGGTATCGCGCGGGGTCAGACTGTGTCTTCGGGGCGTCTGAATGATGCGTATCAGAGCATCGTCAACAGCGGATTGTTCGAAACCGTCAGCCTGGTGCCCAAAGGAAATACGCTGGTGATTTCGGTGGTGGAATTTCCCACCATCAACAAGGTCGCCTTTGAGGGCAACAAGCGCATCAAGGATGCCAACCTGTCCAAGCTGGTGCGCTCAAAATCGCGTCATGTTTATAACCCGTCGATCGCCGAAAGCGATGCTGTTGCTCTGACCGAAGCCTATGCCGGGGCCGGGCGCTATGCCGCCTCGGTGACTCCGAAAATCATCCGCCGCTCGAACAACCGGGTTGATCTGGTGTTTGAAATTGCCGAAGGCAAAGTGACCGAGATCGAGCGCCTCAGCTTTGTTGGCAACCGCAAGTTTTCCGACCGCCGCCTGCGCCGGGTGCTGGAAACCAAACAGGCCGGCTTCCTGCGGGCGCTGATCAAACGGGATACATTCATCGCCGACCGGCTTGAATTTGACAAACAGGTGCTGACCGATTTCTACCAGTCGCGCGGTTTCGTCGATTTTCAGGTTCTCTCGGTCAATTCCGAGCTGACCCGGGGCCGCAATGGCTTTTTCATCACCGTCAATCTGCGCGAGGGCCAGCAATTCAAATTCGGCAAGCTGACCACGGTCAGCGATCTGCCCGAAGTTGACGCCAATGAGTTTCAGAAGGTGATCAAGGTCAGATCGGGCAAGATTTACAGCCCGACCCATATCGAAAACACCATCGCCCGGATGGAGCGGCTGGCGATCCGCAAAGGTCTGAACTTTGTCCGGGTCGAGCCGCGCATCACCCGCAATGACCGTGACCTCAGCCTGGATGTGGAATTTGTGCTCTCACGCGGGCCGCGCATTTTTGTTGAGCGCATCGACATTGAGGGCAACGCCACCACGCTGGACCGTGTGGTGCGGCGCAAATTCGATGTGGTCGAGGGCGATCCTTTCAACCCGCGCCAGATCCGCGAAACAGCAGAACGCATCCGCGGCTTGGGCTTCTTTTCCAAGGCGGATGTGAATGCCCGTCAGGGCTCGGCCCCGGATCAGGTGATTGTGGATGTGGATGTCGAAGAACAACCCACCGGCAGCCTCAGCTTTGGCGCCTCTTACGGCACCGATGCCGGCTTTGGCCTGAGCATCGGCTTTTCCGAGCGCAACTTTCTGGGGCGGGGTCAGGCGTTGGATCTGTCCTTTAATACCTCGTCAGACAATGCCGCGGCCAGTTTCTCGTTTCTCGAGCCCGCCTTTTTGGGCCGGGATGTCGGGTTCCGGGTGTCCGGCGGTTATGCCACTTCGGAGAATGCGCATTCTCACTACAGCACCAAAACGGCTCAGTTTGGCTTTGGGCTGGAATTCCCGGTCAGCGAAAATGGCCGGTTGGATGTGTATTACGACCTGTCCTCGCATAAAATCTTTGATGTCGAGTTGACCCCAGCGGGCAATCCGCAAATCAACTCGCCGCTGCTCGAGGCCGAGCAGGCCAGAGGCAAACAGCTGACCAGTTCGATCGGCTACACCTACAGCTATGATACCAGACGCACCGGGTTGAACCCCAATGCCGGGGTGATTCTGCGCTTTGGTCAGGAATTTGCCGGGCTGGGCGGTGATAGCAAATTCATCAAAACCACCGCGCTGGCCGGCGCTGAAACCAAAGTGTTCAACGAAGAGGTCACCCTGCGGGCGGTGATCGAAGGGGGGCTGCTGTCTTCTCAGGATGGCACCACCTCGGGGCTGAATGAGCGGTTCTTCCTCAATGGCAGCAAAATGCGCGGCTTTGAATCCGGCGGGCTGGGGCCGCGGGATCTGAACGTGATCAATAGTGACGCGCTGGGGGGCAATAAATTTGCCGTTGCCCGGTTCGAGGCCGAATTCCCGGTGGGTCTGCCCGAAGAATATGGCCTCTCGGCCGGTGTGTTCTATGACATCGGCAGCGTCTGGGGGCTGGATGACACCGCTGGCTTTGGCGGGCCGGTGGATGACAGCCTGCATTGGCGCTCGGCGGTCGGGATTTCGGTGTTCTGGACCACCGCGATTGGCCCGCTGCGCTTTAACTTCTCCAAAGCACTGCAAAAAGAAACGTATGACCGGGATCGTTCATTCGAGTTGACCGTTCAGACCCGGTTCTAGGATGCCGTTTCGCACCGCAGCATATCGGGCTTTGCGGTTGGGGTTGGTCTGTGGGCTGATGGCATGGCCGATCAGCACACCGGCCCAGCCTGTCGGCGGGATGCAGGGGGCTTTTTCGGACTCCATGGCGGGGTCTGATGGGCAGAACGGGGCAGAGGTGCATATCAGCATTCTGGTGATCAATCAGGATCGCCTGTTCAACCAGTCGCTCTATGGGGAACGCATCATGGCCGAGATTCAGGCCGAAAAAACCGCGCTTGAGGCCACGATTCGCCAGATCGAGGCCGATCTTGAGGCCGAGGAAAAAGCTCTGACCGAGCAGCGTTCCAAAATGACGACCGAGGCGTTTCGCAAGCTGGCTGATGCCTTTGACGAAAAGGTGCAGGGCATCCGCAAAACGCAACAGGCCAAGGGGGTCAAGCTGGCCGAAAAGCTCGAACATGCCCGGGGCGCGTATTACAAGCGGGTGCTGCCGATTCTGGCCGAGGTGATGAAGGAACGCGGCGCTCAGATCGTGCTGGACCAACGCATGGTGTTTGCTTCGGATAACAGCGTGGATATTACCGACATCGTTGCACAGCGCTCGGATGCCAGCATTGGCGATGGTACCGCGTCGCCGGGGCCGGTTGATCCCAAGTAGAGCCGGCAAAACCCCACAGAGCGGCTTGTCGTTTGCGCCGGCAGTTGCTAACTATATGCCTGTTCACAAATTATAAAAAAGGGCGCGTTTGCAATGAGCACAGAAAAAACCGAAGCAGATCTGAGCCTGATCAAGCGGATTATCCCGCATCGTTACCCGATGCTGCTGATCGACAAGGTCCGTGATATCGAACTGGGCAAATCTGCGGTGGGCATCAAGAACATCACCGCCAATGAACCTCAATTCGAGGGTCATTTCCCCGAGGCTCCGATCTTTCCCGGCGTGATGATCGTCGAATCCATCGCCCAGACTTCTGCGGTTCTGGTGGGCATGACGCTGGAGCTGATCGACAAGCCGCTGCTGGTTTATTTCATGAGCATCGACAAATGCAAATTCCGCCGCAAGGTGGTGCCCGGTGACGTGCTTGAGCTGCATGTCGAGGTTCTGCGGGGCTCGTCCAAGGTCTGGAAATTCCGCGGCGTGGCCAAGGTGGGCGATGAGGTTGCGGCGCAGGCCGAAATCGTCGCCATGATTGATCTACTCGAGGACTAAGCCATGGCCATTCACCCCTCCGCCCAAATCCATCCCAGCGCGGTGCTGGAAGAGGGCTGTCAGATCGGCCCGGATTGTGTGATCGGGCCGTTTTGCTCGGTCGGGGCCGAGGTGGCCTTGGCGGCGCGGGTGCATCTGAAAAGCCATGTGGTGGTGACCGGGCGGACCGAGATCGGCGAAGATACGGTGATCTTTCCCTTTGCCTGCATCGGCGAAATCCCGCAGGATCTGAAATTCAAGGGCGAAAAGACCCGGCTGATCATCGGCAAACGCTGCCGCATTCGCGAAGGCGCCACCCTGAACACCGGCACCAGCGGTGGCGGCGGTTTGACCCGGCTGGGCGATGATTGCCTGCTGATGACCGGGGCGCATGTGGCCCATGATGCGATTGTCGGCAATAATGTGATCATGGCCAATCAGGTCGCCGTGGCCGGGCATTGCGTGATCGAGGATCAGGTGATCATCGGCGGGCTGTCGGGCATTCATCAATTCGTGCGCATCGGGCGCGGCGCGATCATCGGCGCGGTCACCATGGTGACCAATGACGTGATCCCTTACGGGCTGGTGCAATCGGCCCGGGGCGAGCTGGACGGGCTGAACCTGATCGGCCTGAAACGCCGCGGGGTGGCGCGCTCGGACATCACTGCTTTGCGCGCCGCCTATCAGGCGCTGGCCCAAGGCGATGGCACCTTTCAGGAACGCGCCCAGCGATTGGCCAAAGAGGCCAAAAGCGACTATGTGATTGATATTGTTGAGTTTATCCTCGGCTCCAGTGATCGATCTTTCCTGACTCCGGGCAAGGGCTAGGGCGGTCAAGCCAATGAGCAAACACCTCGCCATACTGGCCGGCAGCGGCGATTTACCTCAGATTTTGGCCGCGCATTGCCCCGAGGCGCTGTTTGTCAGCTTTGCCGGCGTGCCGGTCACCGTGCCGCCGGGGCAGGCGCATCTCGCCGCCTCGTTTGAGCAAATCGGTGCCCTGTTTGACGGGCTCAAATCCGCCGGCATCACTGATCTGGTCTTTGCCGGAGCCGTGCAGCGCCCGGCCCTGAACCCGGCCCAGTTTGACGCGCAAATGGCCAGCTTGGCCCCAAGGCTGCTGGCGGCGATGGGGCAGGGCGATGATGCGCTGCTGCGCGAGGTGGCGGCTGTGTTCGAGGAACAGGGCTTTGTCCTCAAAGCCGCCCATGCGGTGGTGCCGGCGCTGTTGATGCAAACCGGCGAACAGATCGGCCCGGACCCCAGCGCACAGGACGAACGCGATTGCGCCAAAGGGCTGGAGATTCTCGCCGCCCTGTCGCCTCTGGATATCGGCCAGGCTGTGGTGCTGGCCGGAGGGCAGGTTTTGGGCATCGAGACCCTGCAAGGCACGGATTCGATGCTGGCCTATTCAAGGCGCCGAAACAGGGGCAGGATCTGCGCTTTGACGTGCCCAGCATCGGGGCCGACACCATCCACGCCGCCGCCCGCGCCGGGCTGGCCGGGGTCTGTATCCGCGCCGGTCTGGTCAATGTGCTGCAACGCGATGCGGTGGAACAGGCGTTGCAGGAAACCGGCCTGTTTTTGCGGGCGCTCTGATGCGGCTCTACCTGATCGCGGGCGAGCCCTCGGGCGATGCGCTGGGGGCGGCGTTGATGGCGGGTCTGAAACAGCGAAACCCGGCGGTCGAATTTCACGGGGTTGGCGGGCCGTTGATGCAGGCTCAGGGGCTGGTCAGTCAGTTCCCGATGCAAGAGCTGACGCTGATGGGCATCGCCGAGGTTCTGCCCAAATACCGCGCCCTGAAACGGCGGATCAGGCAGGCGGCGCAGGCGGTGATCCAGCTGCAACCGGAGGCGCTGATCACCATCGACAGCCCCGATTTCTGCCTGCGGGTGGCCAAGCTGGTGAAACAAGCAAGCGATGTGAAAACCATCCATTATGTCGCCCCTTCGGTCTGGGCGTGGCGGCCCAAACGGGCGGAGAAAATGGCGCGGGTGATTGACCATGTGCTGGCCTTGCTGCCCTTTGAGCCCCCCTTGATGCAGGCCGCCGGGATGGGGTGCGATTTCGTCGGCCATCCGGTGGCGGCGCAACCTCAGGCCAGTGCGCAGGATTGCGCCGATTTTCGCCGCCGTCATGGCATCGGTGAGGCTCCGTTGCTGCTGACTTTGCCGGGGTCTCGGCGGGGGGAGATTGAACGGCTGATGCCGGTTTTCGCGGCCACCGTTGGCAAGGTGCTGCAATCCCGGCCTGATCTGCATGTCGCGCTGCCCGCCGCGCCGGCGGTGGCGGATCGGGTGGCGGAATTGGCCAAAGACTGGCCGGGGCGGTTGACCCTGTTGACCCCACGCGATGTCAGCGATTGGGAGGTCGAAAAACGCGCGGCTTTCGCCGCTGCCGATCTGGCGCTGGCGGCATCGGGGACGGTGTCTCTGGAGCTGGCGGCGGCGGGCACGCCGATGGTGATTGCCTATGATATGAGCTGGCTCAGCCGGGTGCTGATCCGGCGTTTGTTGCTTGTGGATACGGTGACATTGGTCAATCTGGTCAGTGACACAAGGGTGGTGCCCGAGTTTTTGGGGCAGGACTGCGTGCCGGACAAAATCGCCGCCGGAGTTCTGGCCGAATGGGTTGCGCCGCAAAAGCAACAGGCGGCGATGGCGTTGACCATGCAACGTCTGGGCCGCGGCGGGCCTGCGCCGGGGTTGCGGGCGGCGGATGCGGTTTTGCGGGTGCTACGGGGCTAAAACAGGGTTAAGTGGCTCAGGTTTTCCGCATATCGCTTTATCTGGTTTCCCTGTTTGATTCATAGAACGGAGGGCTGCGCCTGCCTGGGTAGGCGCAAATGCGCCTGCCGAGGGGCAGGCAGGCGCAGCCCGGCCTATCGGCCGGGCGGGACAGTGAAAGATGGTGGTGCGTTTGACAGAGGGCTTGAACCTCTCATTTCTTCCAATCCGGGTCACGCTTTTGCAAAAACGCCTCAATCCCCTCTGCCGTATCGCGCATCATCATATTCTGCGCCATCACCTCAGCCGTGAAATCATAAGCCTGATCCAAGGGCAGCTGCAGCTGATCGTAAAACGCCGATTTGCCAATTTTCAGCGCCCCGTCCATTTTCGCCGCCAGCTTGCCCGCCAGTGCGTTCACCGCATCCTCCAACCCCTCAGCCGCCACCGCGCGGTTGATCAACCCCAGCTCGGCGGCGCGTTCGGCAGAGATGAAATCGCCGGTGGTCAGCATCTCGAACGCCTGTTTGCGACCGATATTGCGGGTCAGAGCCACCATCGGCGTGGCGCAAAACAGCCCGATATTGATGCCATTCACCCCAAACCGGGTGCCCTTAGCCGCAATCGCCAGATCACAGCTGGCCACCAGCTGACAGCCCGCCGCCGTGGCGATGCCATGCACCTGCGCAATCACCGGCTGGGGCAGGCGGGTCAGGCTCTGCATCAGATGGCCGCAGCGGGTGAACAAATCGTGGAAATAGGCCGCGCCGCCATCGGCCGCAGCGCGCCCGGCGGTCATTTGTTTCAGGTCATGGCCGGCGCAAAACACCTTGCCCGCGCCTTTCAAAACCACCACTTTGCTGTCACGATTACCGGCCAGATCATCCAGCTGGGCTTGCAGCGCCGCCAGCATCTCGTCCGAGAGCGCGTTCAGATTGCCGGGGCTGTTCAGGGTCAGGGTGCAAATGCCGCCGTGATCGTGGCGCAAAATCATGTCGTTCATCTTGTCCTCGCTGTTGTTTTCAGAAACTGTAGGCGGCGCGTGCGAAAAGGAAAAGCAAAATGCCATTAAAAATGACGATCCCCGAGCTGGAGCAATTCCTGCAAACCGAATTCCCGCAAGTGGGTGCGGAGTTTCGCATCCTGTCGCTGGCAGAAAACACGGCCCAGCTTGAGATGGTTATTGCCGAACAAAACCTGCGCCCCGGCGGCACGGTGTCTGGCCCCAGTATGTTTGCGCTGGCCGATCTGGCGTTTTACATCGCGCTGCTGGCGATGATCGGCCCCAAAGCGTTGGCGGTTACCACCAATGCGTCGATTGATTTCATGCGAAAACCGTCGGCGGGGCTGGGCTTGGTTGGCACGGCGCGGATATTGAAGCTGGGGCGGGTGCTGGCGGTGGGCGATGTGCTGATCTGCTCCAAGGGGCAGGATCAGCCGGTGGCGCGAGCCAGCCTGACCTATGCGATTCCGCCGAGATAGGCCTGTCCATAAAGGGGCATCTGCATAGAACTGCGCTCCCCTGATCTGCCCCGCCCGGCGGTCTTGATACAATAAGATAGATTTTACAAAAACAAAAAAAGGGGCCAGGGAGTGCCTGGCCCCAGGAAGAGGTTCCGGGCAGGGCGGGGATGTCAGCCCTGCCAGAACTTACGCCGGGCCTCCGTATAGGCCTGAGCGTGGCTGAGACCGATGTCCTTTAATTGCTCATCGGTCAATTCTTTCAGAGCGCGCCGGGTGCGGATGCGCATATCCCAAATCAGCAGCGTGTTCGCCAGACGGACCACCAGATGCGCCCAGCTCGATTGCGGAATCCGGGCTTGAAATTCGGGGCAGGTGTAAAGGGCAGTTACAGTGTTGGTCATGGCGATCACGCAGTATTGTATTGATACAAAGTGGGGTTTATGTTACGCATTGTGGATACAATACGAATCTATCCGCGTCTATTGAAAGATTGTAATGAATACAATTTGGCCCCCCGACCTGTCAAAAGCCACAGGCCCGAAATATCAGCAGCTGATCGAGTCCATCCGCGCTGCGATTGTATCGAAACAATTACAACCCGGCGAAAAGCTGCCCCCGGTGCGGGATCTGGCGTGGCAGTTGCAGGTGACTCCGGGAACCGTGGCGCGGGCCTATCGCACTCTGGTCGATCAGGGGGTGCTGAGCGCGGCGGTGGGGCGGGGGACTTATGTCGCCGCGCCGGTTGCGCCGCCCGCCTTGCCGGAAAACCCGGATATGGTCGATCTGTCCTCTCCCGTGCTGCCCGATATGGGGCAAGATGCGCTGATCCGCAGCTGTTATGCCCAGATGGCGCAGGATACCAGCCATAACCTGACGGACTATCCCGGCCAAAACACCGAGCAGGGGGCAAAGCAGGCGATTTATAAATGGTTGTCCGGTGCTGATCTGGGGCCGTATCAGGCCGAGGACATCACTCTGGCGCATGGGGCGCAAAACGCAATCATGCTGGTGCTGCAAACCGCGCTGCGAGACCCGGACCCGGTGATC